>ERZ1030949.6-NODE-6-length-235035-cov-17.167648_pt1 | contig 235035 bp, 158 predicted proteins | sample MGYA00517297_ERZ1030949 | MGnify/ENA primary metagenome ERZ1030949 (study PRJEB33718, sample SAMN03159698) | human skin metagenome | collected 2014-05-20 | study: EMG produced TPA metagenomics assembly of the PRJNA266117 data set (Human skin bacterial metagenome...
TCTACACAAGGAGTATCGTCGGCAGCGTCAGATGTGTATAAGAGACAGCTGTAAGGACAGGCGTAAAGTGCGTCATTCGATCCAGGCGGCAGGAGCGCTTTGGACCTTTTTGGCACGATGTTTCTGACACGGCGTGGCCACACGGTAGATGATGGACGAATCCTTCCAGGACCGAAGCAATCCGCTTTCGGAAGTGATTGGAGCGCGCTGATTCATGCTGCAACTTGGTGAATGTCGTCAACAGCTTAATGAGCCAAGCAATATCTTCCTTGTGCGTGGGAACAAGGGGCAAGTAATTGTACTCTAGAAGTTCGCCAAGACGCACAAGTGCATCTGCATAATGATTGTAGAGCGACTGTGATGCACAAAATTGCCCTTCCATGGGCGCTGGTTTTAGTTGAATCACACGTTTTACCAGCAACATTTGAATCATGAGCGTGTGCATCAACGCGCGGGATGGCGGCGTCTTGTCATGGTGCCAGCTCTGCTTGATGAAATCAGACAGAAAAAATGTAGCTTCCGACAGCTTATTCTGAAGCACTAGTTTTCGAATAAACCAGGTCATATCTTGGACCCGAGGCCTTCCCAGGACTTGAACAGCACGCCAGGTATCCTGTGTAGGCTTGTTGATGGTATCCTGGTTCTTTTCAATGTGGTATGTAAGAACACGAATACCTTCTGTGCATACACGCACACGCGTGCTTTCGTCGATGGGCTGCGATTTATCCGTAAGCTCAGCTAGTGTACAAAACACTTCACATGCCGCGCTCGGTGTCATTCTCTGCATTGCTTCAAGGTAAAAATGAACCAATTGGTTCCAAAGATCATCCGATACAGTGGGGATATTCTGCAAAACGAGCGCCAGCGCATTCATATTTGAGATGAGGGTATGGGTATGAACGGCTTGGCTCGTCGCCTCTTGATCCATTTCGAGCGGATCATGAAATGCATGCATATTCATATTTGGCTCCTTATCATATGCGGTACATGTCGTATGAATAGATGCATGCAAGCTTGGTGGACAAGGTACTCTCGACATGCACCAAGATCTGCGCTCCCATATTCGCTGCTGGGCAGCGCGTGCAGGGAGACGGCGCGGCGAGGCTGTACGCGGCACATACCGTAAGAAAGGTATATGTCGGCTGCGCATCATGAAGATATTGGGGTATACTGCCGCGACCCTCTCAAACGGTTCGTTGGTGTAGGTGGTTGCCTAGCGCCGTCTTCTAGTTATGATGCGACAAAGTTCGCACACACTTGGAAGTGTCCAGACGCCTATGGATGAGTGGCATACTGATTTGTCAGCAGTCCTCATTTGCACGTTTTATGCCTAATAGGAACCCCTTAGACCCTAGGATGAGCTCGCTGCGGCGCATGGCTTTTGTCCTTCAGCCTTTTTCTTTTAGCTGGTATGTTTATGCTTCCCTCTCGTGTTCATCGATTTAGGATGACACACTTCGCCATGGCTCGAGCTCTTTACAAGAGCAAAGACTCTGTGCAGCCAATCAGTCATAGTTACTCTGACCTTTTCCACCACACTGGAACATGCGTGCTGACACCACAGAGCCATGTACTCCTCAGGCGATAGGTAGGCAGCTACACATTCTGTAATTCTATGCTACTTCTACAAACGCACGCGCTACAATAAGCCCAGAAACGCCCGCCGTTATCTGCAGCGCCTGATTGGCCTCGACGAAGAATACACGACCGGTATGAACCTCTGCCTTCTTGCCGTTGACAGTGTATGTGCCACTGCCTTCTGTCGCGATGATTATCGAAGGACCGTGCAAAGCTCTATGCTCAGAGCGTGCACCTGGAGCGAGTGTCGTTAAAAGCACAGCGAATTCGGGGATGGGCGGGTTGTATATGACGGTGCCCTTCTGGCTATCACCATCCCATACAGGCGCATCGAGACGCTGTGCAGCAGCGTCCTTGCTTTCATACGTCAACATATCCACGAGCACCTCGACGTCGCGTGCCTTGGGCGTGAGTCCAGCCCGCACGACATTGTCGGAGGCGGCCATACATTCGAGAATGTGGCCCGAGAGGTATGCATGTGGCTCATCGGCACCCAGGAACATGGCCTGTCCTCGCTCCAGATGTACGACGTTTAAGAAGAACGTACACAGTACACCTACATCCTTCGGGTACTGTTGATTCAGGCGCACGATAAGCGCACGCACCTCCTCTGATACCTCGTCCGCCCCGCGCTCATAGCGCCCAGCCAAGCTCGATACAGCTGGTTCGTACACTTGTGGATCGGCACGCATCAATGCACCAAATACAAGCTTGATGGTGTCGCGCACACATGCCTCTTTTTCATCACCGCGAGACTGTGCGTCCACCGCCTCTTGCAAGCGCTTGTCCATGACCTCATCTGCACGCAACACGGTACGGAGCTCAGGCACTCGGGTGACAAAGTCGCGCACTTCTTTCACCGGACGGAAACCGCAAAAGCCCTCAAAGGCCTGTATAGCAATGGCCATTTCCGGCTTGTGATTGTCGTCCTTGTACATGGTGGGCTTTTGCTGGTGAAGCTGCTCGGCCAGAGCCTTGTCTGGATGCGCTTGAATGGAAAGCGCCTTGTTGATAGACAGCACCTTGAATAAGAAAGGCAGTGCACCGCATGAGTTGTCCACGCCAAATTTTTCTACAATATTCGATCCAAGTAGACTGTGGTCGTTGCGTAGGATGTCATTCAAAGATACTTGTGAGCCATCCGGCTGGATCACGCGGGACGGCACATTAGGGTGTGTGCCCATCCACAGCTCAGCATATGGTTTGTTTGCCTCACGTTGGAAATGGAGCTCTGGAGTGCTCTCAGCAAAATCAGCAACCAAGCTGTTCGGAGCACCACCAGGTACGCCCCATTCGTACGACTGCACACCTGGAATCAACGTCCACATTGTGCTTGGAAACCCTCGACAGGTGGACCGTTCGCCTTTTTCGGAATGACCAGTGGATTTTTTTTATTCAGTTTTACACGGATCTAACGACCACTATGCCACACCCCACGCACGTGTGGGTAATAGGGCGCGTGCCCTTTACTACACATTAACGACCACGCGGAGCTCCATATCCGCGGTACGGCTGCGCTCCATAGCCAGTCTGGTTCTGGCCATACGCAGAACCGTACGCTGATCCAGCATAAGGGCCGGCACCATAGGGGCTTCTTCCATAAGCACCAGCGCCATAGGGGCCGGCACCATAAGGACCCCCTCCATAAGGAGCCCCTCCATAAGGACCAGTGCCGTAAGGACCTCCACCATAAGGACCAGGACCATACGGACCGCCTCCATACGGCCCGCCTCCATAGGGGCCAGCTCCATAGGGACCGCCTGCATAGGGACCAGCGCCATAGGGACCGCCTGCATAGGGACCAGCGCCATAAGGACCACCACCATAAGGACCACCACCATAAGGACCACCACCATAAGGACCGCCACCATAAGGACCAGCGCCATAAGGCCCTCCTCCATAGGGACCTGCACCATAAGGACTCTGACTCGGAGGTCTTGCATCGCGGCCGTACAATACACCTTGATCATTCCACCCATCTCTACGACCACGGCCTCGACCGCCGCCATGGCCGCGTCCACCACGCCGAATCCAGTCTTGGTCAGCTGGCGTAAGACGTCGAGACGGCATGCGCACACCTGGCAAAAGCACGCTTCGGTGTGGTACACGTTGTTCGGGAAACTCGTAGTAAGCCAAGATACTGCGATCATGTGGGATATCCTGCATATCCGGCAAAGAGTGTAAGGGCGAGTGGTATGTAGATCCTGGTACACAGGTTGTATCAGCTGCAAGGCTGCCAGCCATCTGCGTAATGCGCGCCGTATCGATATGCACAGCTCGTTTGTCACTACGCTTGGCATAGAGCTGACTCAATGTGGGGTATAAGTCGGCATCATCGCTCACAAAAAGTACATTATGTCCAAACGAGTTTCGACGTACTTCTTCATCCGTTAACTGGTCGTATCTTTTACGCAATGCATCCAACAATCGCTTCTCGTCGATAAATGGCAAGAGCGCTACGCCCTGCCATGCCATTTTTTTGCCATTCATGTCGACCAAAAACTCAGCTGGGTAGAAATCAAGGATCTCCGACTCTGGGTCGGTCATGAGCCACTGAAATGGCTTGGGTAAGTTGTTCTTACTTGCAGCGGGTAGCACACCCATGAGCTGTTCAAAAGGTCGGAAAGGTTCGCCTTTTTCGAAGGTAATTTGCATCGTGTGCATGTCGGTAAAGTCAGCAGCAAAAGGCGCGTAATGGTATGGATAATACCACTTCCACGACGGACAACCCTGGTAGTAGTAGGCCAGGACCCAGCACAGTCCTTCCACGTACGCCTGGACCACCTCACGGCGAAACTTGGTATCTGACAGCTCGACGCCAAACTTTTGCCGGTAGTAGCGTTCGCGGTACCCTGGCTCCCACAGCTTGACTGTGTCTTGGTACTCGACAGTGCCGTCCGCATTGATTTTGCGCTCGAGCATCTTGGTCTCAGGCGGCACTTCTTCGTCGTCATCATCCTCTTCGGCCTTGATAGAATCGTCTCCTATGACATCCTCTTCCTTGACAGGGGCGGGTTCCTCAGGCTCTGCCTTGATGCGTTTACTCTCATTCTCCACTGGAGAAGACGTGCGTTTTATACCTTGACCTTGCGACAATTCCATTTTCAGCTGCTCAGCGGCACTAATATTTGCCATGCGAATTTGAGCACGGTTCTTGACCACATCGGCATTGTCTCCATCTAGCATGATGGGACCCTTGTTCCGAGAGCCTGGCACACTTTTACTGGGTCCAATCGTTGGTGGTGCCACAGGTCGCGGAGGTGTCGCTTTAGTATGCCCAACATAGGTAGTGTCACCATGTTGCGCCTCGTTGTAGTTAGACGTGTGCCGGCGCTTGTTGGCCTCCTGTCGATCTTCGACCTCTTTGCGCTTGCGGAAAATATCATCTTCTGCCTGTGCCAAGCCATCAAGAATGTACTGCGCATTGGCTAATTCCACCTTCCCGTTATTCGTCACATATCCATTCATGTTCGGCAGCTCCCGCTTCCAGATTTTGAGCAGCGTATCAATCGCACCTTCGCGGATCTCAAGACTAGGTAGATGGGGTAAAAAGTCGTTGCCCACGAAAAAGATTAAAAACACCCAGTCGTCAATGGCCCGCTCCAAATCAAAGGCAAATGGAATGCCCGGGGTCTGTAATTCCACGTTCAGATATTCACGTAGAGTCGGCACGTCCAAGAATATAAAAGGTTTTTTCTGCAGAGGCTTCGCATCCTCTTTACGTGCTTCGCCGCGGCAGTGGGCAGCAATGTGTCCTTCTTGGCCGCATCGATGGCATCCGCGGTGCTTGGCATCCTGAGCAAACACATCCTCACGGAGCACCTTGAAGTGCGGTTCATGCGTTGCAAGTGAGAGCATGATCAGGTCGGCATCAAGTCCGTAGATGACATGGCGCATATTAGGGTCATGGTTTGGGTCGCTGCGCTTTCTGCGAATATAGTCCATAATCTTGTGCTCGCCTTCACCGGGCACACTGGCATCGGAAAGTACGACACACAAGTTCTTCCATCCAGGATCGGTATTCAACTTGTGAGCAATCCAGTATCGCAGCGATGAAGCCAACAGATCCATAAATGGTGTGCCTGGAGTGATGACGTTCGAGTCCCATGACTTTTGGATCGCCTCTTTTTCACCTGCGAGCCCTTTTTTCTTGCGTTCTTCCAGCTCTTGCTCACGCTGTTCGTGCAAGATCTTGGCGTCCTGGGCAGACCGGAAGCGACGCGAGCGCTGCTGATTCATTTTTGCACGCGGTGCGACGCCGTCAATCGCAAGCATGAGAAACTTTCGCGGCCTGATCATGTTGATGACGCGGTCCGTGTACTTGAACACTTCGACCATCATTTCCTCCTCCGTTTCCGGCGGAGGTTTGCCTTCAGGATGCGTACATGGATGCACGATACCGTTCATATCTAGGTACAAACAGTCGTATTCCTCCCCATTCGGATTGGGCCGCGATATGTCGATGGGAATGTCTACCATTTGGCCGTCAGGGCCAGGCATGTGCCCAGGCTCTTCTTCCTCAACACTCTGCACGATCTTTGGGTACTTTTTTGACAGCCATCGAAACAATGCCGGCACACCCTAGCACAGTCAGCTTCACTCACACGTACCATATTCTATGCGTGCGTCCTTGGCCGTGGTACGGAAAAAAAGCACAGTGCACGCACGATTTTCCTGTCGACTTGATACGCGATGGGCGCAAGCTATAACATGTTACGTGCCTTGTAGGACGACAAGACACATCTGGGGTCGGCAGACAGGAGGAATAAATCCCTCGCATGCAGCATGGAGTGCGGGGGCGAAGCCACGCCACAAGATCTCGCAACACAACAAGGGATCAACGCAGGGTCGAACTTGTACGCATATATTGACCATGACCGGGTATGGGGTGTAAATATCGAGCCGCCCGAGTCTGCCAAAAAGGCGTGTAAGCCATGGGACGAGCGCCACTCGCTGGAGACGTGGATTGAAAGTGGCGTGGATGACCAGGTATGTCGTTGCGTATTGACGTCGTAGATGATCTTGCATGTGCCCTTTACTTGTCCTGTCTGCATAGAGAGTATACTACTCTATCCCGGTCGGAGTGATCTGAGCGTTCGAGTACGTGACCATGGCCGTTTTTCTCACACGCAGCGATGCGCGGCCTTTGTCAACCGTCCTAACGGCATTGATTTCGATGATGCGCTTGCTGTGCTAGATGGGCGACTTGGCCTAGCCTCTACTGGTCGAGCCCAAGCAGACTTTGCCCTGCTGCCCGGTGCCACGGAAGTCACGGCGTACCCTGTCAGCGTATCGCGCTTTTCTCATACCAGCAGCGTGAGTCTATTGCTGGTACGTGCATCTGCTGAGCTCACCACACACAGCTCGACTCACTGGCTCACACATCCTCACGCATGTACTATGTTGGCTTTATTGGCAAGGCACTCGACCCGCGATCGGATACGCTGCACCGGCACGACGTGCCGGCAGAGACGTCGGCCACACACAAAGTGGATGGTGTCGGAAGTTCTTTGGGTGCAGCAAGCACACCGAGTGTGCGATAGCGAATGATTACATCTCTGTAGGACACTAGGAACACTCACTAGTCATCCGCTGCAGCTGCGGTCGCCTTCTCTGCGACAAGCTGTTGCAGCTTCTTTTGGCGCTGCAAGAAACTGGGGTCAGCGACGCGCTAACGTACTCTTGGTACTGGCACCTCTCGTATGTGTGGCTGCTGGTAAGTGCAAGCGTACATACCGCTCGTTTTCGCATTCCCATGGCGCGTAAAACGTCTTCCGTCGGCATTTGTTCAGAGGGATCAACAGCCTTTCGTCAGGTATGTAAAAATACGTACGCGCTGCACGAGTCACGGTATCCGAGAGGGAGACGGGCAGCATTGGCCTCGGCGACAGAAGCGGTATGGTCCGTCATGGTCGTTTGGTCCGTCAGCGACTCGCTACCAGGGACGCCTGGCCCTCCTTCCCTGACAGCGGCCGTTTCGGCCGAAGTCACTTGCGTCAGCACATCGAGCGGCGCCTGCCGCTGGCTACTCCGCGTGCATTGACGACACACCTTGTACAGCTAGCCGTAGCCATGCTTCGTCCTACGCTCATTCGTGCTGCGCATGTACACAAACCGCTGATACGATTTCCGGATCGTCGTGCCCCGAAAAGTATGTGACTCTCTGCGAGCCTTCCCACGACTAACACCATTAGCTCCCCACGATCCCCAGCCGCATCCCAGCGCCCCCGAGGAGGTCGCGAGGAACTTTGACAACTTCCGCAAGATCCTTGAGACAGGTCCGCACTTTGATCCCGCCAAGCTCAAGCCATTCAGCCTCGAATCGAGTGCGCCGAAGGCGGGCGGCTCAGCGTCTTCTAGCGCCAAGGCCGATGCTGTGAACACGCTCTTTGACCTGCCACCACGCTTTTGGAATACACCTTCGATGCGCATGTCTCAGGCCGAGATGGACGCTGTGCAAGTACGTGGCTACCTATGACCAAACTAACGATACCAGTCCGGAGGTGCAAGTCTGTTTGACTAGATTCGTACAGAAATCAGTTTAGGCTACCTTCTCTCTTGTCGTAGATCAGTGCGTCGTCTGAGCATTCCTTCGTCCGAAGGGCAGAGCAGGACGGACAGACGGCCATCTTGCCACCTCCACCCACCGGTTTCCCGCCGATTCCACCGTGGGTGGCCAAAACGCCGTCGGACATGCCAAGCGCTGGGTCATCCAACTCGAACTACTATACCCCGTCAGAGCAGCCCAGTGCTATTGGAGTCACTCGATCACGTACGCTCTTCTTTCTCTCGATTCGTGACTCGATCGTGCCCAGCGGACATGGCAGCGGGGCCAGTGTGCCTCTTCTAGGGGACAATGAGGATCACGTATACTTTGACGCGGACAAGAGCTCTATACCCATGCCTGCAGAGCTTCCTCCTTTCTGGGTCGATGCCACCGAAGATGCTGACTCCCTCTTGTCTGGCATGATACCCACTTTGGCAGAGCTGGATCGTTTGCACGCTCAGCACCTCTTGCCCAGCTTTGCCGACAAGACACCTCTCAAGCGCCAGATCGAGGCACTCACGAGTGGCATTACCAGCGAGTTTCGCCAAGCATCGCAGATTGTGGCTAAACTTGCAGCGCAGACGACAGACGCGATGCGCTCCCAAAAACTTTCCAAGTACGAGATGACCGCCGCACGCAATGCTCAAACGGCCCTCGCTACGCGTGTGCAGCAGATGTCGGCTATGTTTCGCCAAAAACAGTCACAGTATCTACGCAAGCTACAGGGTATGGAAGTCAAGGAACGTGGCGACACTGCCATGTTTGATAGCGTAAAGAGCATGCAGGAGGATGTGGCCTTATCGGAGCAGTTGCAAGGCGAGCAGGAAATGCGTCTCGTCGACACAGACGACAACGTAGCCATGTTCCACGAGCGCGATCGCGAAATTACACAGATTGCGCGCTCTATTGGTGAACTTGCACAACTGTTCCAGGACCTCTCTGCCCTCGTGATCGAACAGGGTTCGATGCTGGATCGCATCGACTACCATATTGACTCTATGGCCATGAACATGCAGCACTCGTCCTCGGAGCTGAACAGGGCATCCACGTACCAAGTGGGCGCAGGGCGACGGTCCATGATCCTGCTACTTCTACTATGCATTGCCCTACTCGTCGCCATCCTGATCATCCGCCCCTTTTTCCGATAATTCTTTACCATTGTACACTCAGTCCATCGGTGCTTGAAGCCACTGCGTGAAACGTTGTGTGCAAATCACCATGCGCGAACCGCCGCACCATATCCGACGCTCGCTCATCCCATGTATTGAGCCACGAACGCAATGAGCCACGCGCCGCGTCCTCCAGCAACGCGGATGCCGACTCCACGGATACCTTGCGGTTCTCGTCGTTCCAGTAGGCGTCTTCCACGTGCTGTACCCAGCGACGATCCGTCCCTTGCCAGCCCTGAACTGAGCTGTTTTGCACCTCCGTCTCGATGGCATGGACCCAATCTTCCGGTGGCCTCAGCTGGCCACCGCCATTGACGCATCCACCTGGACATGCCATCACTTCCACATAGTCGTAGGGATGTGACTGATCCGTCGTTACCATGCTGCGCATCCGTCCGCGACCGCGCGCACTTTTGGCGCCTGTTTCGCGCTGCACCTTGCGGACCAAATTCTGAATGTTTCGGAAGCCGTAGCAAGTGGCGCCTTTGAAAATCACCGTGCCATCCGGTGCGCGCAGCGTGTATTCGGTATAATCGGATGATCGTATCGTGCGGAGCTCCACGAGTGGCTGGGTATCGGGATGTGCCTGGGTCCACGACACATAGGCGTCTAGCAATACAGCAAACAGGTAGCCACCACTGCTGGAGCCTGGCTCGGGTGGCCATGCCAACGATGTCTGTTCCGCCTTTGCGCTCACATCTACATCGACGGTGAGGTCGTACAGTTCGCCCGTCGTTAACACGCAATCGACCTCCTTGGACGCCTGCCCTGGCTCCTGCCTAGCGGCTTCGAGCTTTTTATCATAGCATGGCATGACAGCCACATGGTATACATATTGGGCGTTCTCGTCAGCCATATCGCGTCCGCGGCATTGAGGCCCCCAGACGCGCTTGGCCAACAAACCAGCGAGCTGCTGTGGCGATTTCGTGGTAGCCACGTACGGAAGCAACTCAGCATGTGCTTTTTCAGCATAGCATACCCATCCGGGACATGCGCTCGCGAGCATCGGGAGCTTTGGTGCATCTTTGCTACCATGCCAGCGTGCTTGGTATCGTGTGCGAAATTCACGCACCGTTTCCATGAGCGACATGTGACGAGCCAATGCCATATCTTGGACAACATCGAAGCCAATAGAACGCAGTGAGTGCGTCACACGATCCCACACGGCATGCATCGGCAGCGCCATGCGTGCTTGAAGTGAGGCCATGGTCTGTGAGCTAATGCTAGCCACAAAAATGCGGTCATCCTTCCGTTGCAGCTCCTTGCGTACCTCTTCCAGGCTTTGCACACCAATCAAGACAGTTTCTGCACTTGTTACGCAGCCGCTACACGCAAGACAGTCATTCAACGAGATCTGAGCCGTTTCCAGCTGCGTCCGCGCGCGTGGTGCGTCCACGGGCGCTTCGACGTAAACGCCATCTTCCATGGAAATCGTCGACTCAGGTGCACCATTTGCACGCTTTGGCGCTTCTACAGGCTTGATGCATGCTTGAGACGGACCGAGATAGTCGTTCAGGTCTGTCAATGTGAGCGCGCCTGAGAACGCCATCGTGGTCGGTGGCGTTCTTCGAGTGCCTCCACTTACCCCGGCGAAAAAAAAACGAGGCCTGCCTCGTTGGGTCGCCGTTTTTTCTACCGCCATGCGTCAACTCAAGTTTCACGAGCGAAAGCTGCTCAAGAAGCACGACTTTTTGCAATGGCGCAATGAACACAACATCCGTGAAATCCAGGTCATGCGGAGATATCATATTCAAGATCGCGATGACTATCACAAATACAACGTCCTTGTCGGGAAAACACGGCAATTGGCGCTGCGTCTCTCGACGCTGCCCGCCACGGATTCCTTCCGCGCTCAGCATGAATCAATGCTGCTGAACAAGTTGTATGATATGGGACTGCTCGATACGGGCGCGAAAATGAGTGATATCATGGAACGCCTGAATGTCAGTGCTTTTTGTCGACGACGTCTGCCTGTGGTCATGGTGCGCCTTCATATGAGTGAGAGTGTGTCGCAGGCCGTCAAATACGTCGAGCAAGGCCATGTACGCGTGGGACCTGATACGATCAATGATCCTGCTTTCCTTGTGACGCGATCCATGGAGGACTTTGTGACGTGGGTGGACACGTCCAAAATTCGGCGTGCGATTGCCAACTACAACGACGAGCTCGACGACTTCGATTTGCTATGAGGCAGCTATATGCGGTTTCCGCATACCGCTTCTATGTCTGCTACTTCCTTTGGTGCGTCGGCACTAAGGATGATATTGTCATCATACCCCACGGCCACGTCGTCTTCCACTCGCATACCGAGGCCTCGGAATGCCTCCGGGTACATGGGATCATCAGGCACGTACAAGCCCGGTTCGATAGTAAGCACCATGCCTTCCTCAAGTCGTGTAGCTCGCTCAATTGTGCTGGTGTCGTGCAAATCAATGCCGAGCCAGTGCCCGATGTAATGCGGATAGAGAATACGCTCGAGGGACCCAAAGCTCAAATGGAAGCCCAAGTCACGCAGCTCTGTGCTGAGCATCTCGACACTGCGACGATGAAGGCCTGCGAGGGTATAACCTTGCCTTGATGTGGCGAGCGCCGTGCAGCCTTTAAGCGTACGCAGCAGCGCCTCGTACAGGTCACGCTGCGCTGATGTAAATCGACCGTCACTGGACGTCGGCATCGTTCGTGTGATGTCTGACGCATAGCCACGAAATTCGCAACCTGCATCCACTGACATAACATCATGCTCGCCCATGACGCCATCGTTGCGCACATAGTGAATCATGAGTCCATGTCGGCCCGAAGCAAACACAGGGACATAAGCCTGGCGCTCTGCGCCGCGGCGCGCACATTCATACTCGAACAATGCCTGTGCTTCAGCTTCTTGCATGCCCGGATGGGCCGCACGCATCACTTTGGACATGGCCTGGCCGCTAATAGCGCCGGCGTGTCGCATCACCCGCAGCTCGTTTTCACTCTTCCGACTGCGAAGAACATCCATTTCGCGCTGAAGAGAGTGGGTATTTCGCCTGTCACTGAAGAGCTTGACCACATTGTCAAAATCGGTTTTGCGAACAAACATATCGTAGCCTGAAGGCGACGAAGGCGCCAAAAACTCATGGATGCTGAATCGAGGCGATCTCTGGCTGATGCGCGGTGTAGACACCTGTGCCGGCAAATCCACATAGAGCTGATCAGCACCTGCGACAGCTGTTTTGAAAAATTGAAGCATTATGGCAGGATCGTTTGGTAGCGCCTCATCCGCGCCAAAAATGCGGGTGGCCCCGTCCATACCACAGCTAGGGCCATCCCACACCTCTTTATGAGCCTGACGCGGCTCTACAAACATAGTCATTTTGTAACCACGCTCGCCGTACCCGGTTTTTTCCAGCACTAAGGCTGCATCTGGTTCTTGCATACCGGTGAGGTACCAAAAGTTGGATTCTTGACGGAACTTGTAAAAGATATTGCGTGACATGTACTTAATGCGTCCGCCCATTAGGACGACAACAGACTTAGGTGGCAAGCGATCCATCAGGGCGCGACGTCGATTCTCATACTCTATCGCAGGGATGCCCGGTGTGAGATGGTCGAACGCGACACCGCCTCCCTCAGCGGGGTTCGTGCCCATTCGAAAGTCAATGGGAAACAGATGCGGATGCGTATGGGGCAGTGGCTGTCCACATGCCGGAGGCCGACTCGCGCTCGACAGCGCACGCACACCACGCCTTAGCGCATATCGCCAAGTACGCATCATAGAAGCACACCCTCTTCTTCCTGCCCCCGAGCTAGGGCCACCCTCGTTCACGTGATCCAACGCGTGAGAGATAGGCCACAAGGGCAACAACCCACACGCCACGCAACATCGGCCACACAGACCATGGCAGCTGTGGAACCGCGCGCGATGCATGCGCACAAGAAGCCTGGATCACCGCTGAAATCTTCTGTGCATACACAGGCGTTTATGGCAGGAAATCGCACGCCCAGCACCTCAAGTATGGCGCGATCCACGGAGCAAGGCGTATCGAACGAGCCGATTCAAACCTTTCTGCGCATCCGACCACCTTTGTCTGAGCCTGACAGTGAATCGTATATCGATGTTCTTTCAGATACACAGGTCGTGATGCATGTGCCATCAGATACCCAATTGTCGAAATCCCGCTCACGAAGTACGACTGCGGCACCCATCAAGTACACATTTTCTCGCGTATTTGCGCCTTTACCACACGGTAGCCAGAATCATGCTCAGGCCCAACGGGACTTTTTTACCGCAACCACACTGCCTTTAGTTGAAGATGTACTAGCAGGGAAAAACAGTCTCGTATTCACGTACGGGGTCACGAACTCCGGTAAGACGTACACGGTCCAAGGTCCTCATCGTCGTGGGGAAGCTGGGATTTTGCCACGCGCAATTGATGTCATTTTTAACAGCATTGCAGGCCGTGAGTGTACAAAAGCTGTCCGGCCTGTAGGCCTCACCGGCGTAAACGCAGGCATCTCCGATCCGAGTCAAAGTTTGCTCGCTAGTCGCTCCCGGTCAAGGTTGAAGGCAAACCATCGTAACGTGATGACTCTCAACTCTACCAGGGAAGGCGAAGGAGCTGTGGACATGGACCCCACTAGTGTCGAAGTAAACCCCGACTATCGCTACAGTGTGTGGGTCAGCTACGTGGAAGTGTATAATGAGAAACTATATGATTTGCTCGAGTCGCCGACCCAGTCGTTGCTAACACGGCCTGATCGAAGCGAAAATGAGTCCACAATGCCAGCACCTACGCGTCGACCCTTGCTACTAAAAAGTGAAGCGGAAAGTGGTGGTAAATACGTGGGCGGACTCAAAGAAATCAAGGTATCATCCATCCACGAAGCCCGCGAACTCATCCGTTGCGGCCTGGAAAATCGCTCTGTTTTTGGCACTATGGCGAATCGCTCAAGTTCCCGCTCGCACAGTGTGTTTACGATCAAAATCCTGCGAGAACACACTGGAGTGGATGTGCCTTTGAACGACGTAGCTGGTCTATCGCGCAAGTATTCTGTGTCACGCCTGAGTATCGTCGACTTGGCAGGCAGTGAGCGCATCTCTAACACGGATATCTCGTCAGGACCACGTTTAAAGGAAGCTGGGAGCATCAACAAGAGTCTCATGTGTCTCGGACAATGTCTGGAAACAATGCGCAAAAACCAAACTCGAGCCGGGATTAGTCCATCCATTCCAGACGGACTGTCCTCCAGCTCTGGGCTTCACGATGCGCAGCGCAAACGCCGTCAAAGCATCGTACCCTTTCGTCACTCCAAGCTGACCGAATTGTTCCAATCCTTCTTTATGGGAGATGGTAAGGTCCGTATGATTGTAAATCTCAATCCCACTGGCACTGGCTATGAAGAAAACGCGAATGTGATGCGATTTAGTGCAATGGCGAAGGAAGTGGGCATTCATGTCACTTCATCCGCCGCTCCTGCGTCCGATGTATCGTCTTCCTTCGTCCATGAAACGAGCGTTGTGGAACTGCCACATGCCAGCGACGACGAAGACGACGAAGAGCAAGATGAATTTGTCAACATGCTCTTGGCAGAGAACCAGCGTCTGCGCCTGCAGTGCGAACGAGCCGAAAGCGCGTGCCGGATCGTGGAAGAAACTGTCCGCAGTGAGATGGGACAGCATCTTGCAGCTACTCTGCAAAAAATGCAACGATATTATGAGCATCAACTTCAGGCAGAGATGGATGCCAGCGATGCCTTTATGGACCGCAAAATCGACCTGTTTACCCGCCTAACACAAGCTGTCCATGACGAGCCCGTATCAACTAATTCCAGCGTCTCGACAGAAGATAAAATCATGATACCCCCGAACCGCATTTTGTCCGAGTCCCGCAATCACATCAACTATACATCTGAGCCGAGTGCTGATTCAACGGCTCAGCGCACTTCTCCCAAGCCCAAACATGCGCCCACAAGAGCTTCCATATCGGCTGAGGAATCGCAAGATGCTATCTACTTATCAGAACCATCTAGCCCATCAAAGAGGTACCGGAAACTTTGTCCGAAAACTGCCATTCACACTGATGAGATGGACATGATCGCTCAGGATCTAAATGCATAGTCTTTTTATCGCCTTGCGTGCGCCGTGCGCTTCGCGAATGTGGAGTTTTAGATGCACCTATCCTGACATGGAATTGAAAATTTCCCTTTTCATCTTGCCTGTCATAAGAATGAGTGAATCGAGAGATCTCACAAATAAAGAGCAGCGTATGGCACGCAAGGCCCAACGGCAAAAAGAAAGAGAAGAAAATACAAATAAACGTAAAAATCGACCCAGCTTTGACGAAGAAGAGAAAGGGCAAGACAGCGTGGTCTCCAACCAGACTGATGATTCCAGGGTGGAGCACAGCGAGCATGAGAACAACGTCGAAGTTGAGGCCATATCTCACAAGGAGCAAAGAAAGCGCCGCAAGATGGAAAAATATATGTCGCAGCATTCGGAAGGAGATGTAAATTTGAAACCGTCTAAACCACAGCGCAGTCCATATAGTGTGTGGATTGGCAACTTGGCTTTTTCTACGTCCGTCGAAGAACTCACGGAATGGCTTCAGGAACAAGGCATAGAAGGGATCAGTCGCGTACATATGATATCTGGGGTGCGCAGGGAAGAACACAATAGGGGCTTTGCATATGTTGACTTACCATCTCAAGACCAAGTCGAGCGATGCATTGCTTTGTCCGAGTCTGAGCTTAAAGGTCGAAATCTGCTCATCAAAGGAGGCACAGACTTTCGCGGACGTCCAGGTCTCGATCCTAAGGCGGCTGAACTCGGAAGTGACGCGAATCATGGTCGAACGGGGCTCAGCAAGACAGCACAGCGAATTCTACGGAGCCAGAAAAATCCACCCGCTCCCACCCTGTTTATCGGTAATTTGAGCTTCGAAACGAAAGAATCAGACATTTACGACCTTTTAGAAGGATCTACACAGAAAAGATACCAAGAGACAGCCACATCGGACGAGTCCGGCGTTTCTGCTACTGCTGGTATTCGCAAGATCCGCATGGGTACGTTTGAAGACTCGGGCAAATGCAAAGGATTCGCATTCGTCGACTTTGACTCGGCATCTCTCGCGACAAAGGCCCTTATCGAGCCCCGCAACGGCCGCTTACTAGGCCGGCTACTTCAAATTGAATTTGCAAGTAGTGACGCTGTGCGTCGTGGTGCTTCCAAGGACCTTTTGCCTGACTATGTACCGGAACGCCGGCGCAAACGCTCAAGAGCTGCCATCATTGATCAAGATATAAACGAGAACGCCGTGGAAGAGCAAGGCCATGATGCAGCTCAAGAAGACAAACATATGGCATCGCGCCGTCCAGGGGCACCGAGGGCGCCGCGCCGCGTTCGCCCAGGTGCCGCCAACGCATCCGCACCGCGACAAAACTATGGCATTGTCCCCTCGGAGGGCAAGCGGACCACCTTTGAGTGAAGTTTCGTCAATCTTGACGTTTGGTGGAACGCCCCATCTTTATTTAAGAGGATTCTAATACAAATTCGTAGCGAATCCGACGTGTATTCATGCTCGCCACGCCCAAGACCAAGAGTTCATCTAGGACTACCACTTGTTTGCTTCACCTTCCTCCAATAAGATCTCGCCTTCGTACGTAATGCCGTAATCGAAAATGTCTTCTAGGTTGTCTTACGTCAGATAGTTTAAGCGGCGCTGGTAGCGCCATTCTGACTTGGGCATTTGCAAATCATCAAAGCGTGAAGCATTCCCCAACTAGCTGTGCGAGGTACATGCCACTATCTGCGAAGCTTGCCGGTGCTCTCGCACGTTACACGAATGAACTGTCGAGTGCTGTTACGGCCTTTGCGCCGATGCAATGTGGGGCAGTGCCATTGGAATCATGCTTGACTGAGAGGGAGTCAGCCACTTCGTATACCCGTCGTGCAGCTGCGTCGATACATTTCAACCCAGAGGCGAAAGCTAGTGAGGAACATAATGTACTAGCGCCAAGATCTACACTACATCGAAGATACTCTATAAATTTGGGCTCTTTATTCACCAAGATCCATAAAGAGCCCATGAAACAGCGTCGCAAATCAATCGCGACTTTGTTCCCAGACAAAATTAAGCAAACCACATTGGAAGCTGTGTCTATCAGTCATAACCAAAAAATCTCGAAGGAAGAACTGGAACTAATTGCTCAAGTCTCGCCAGATGCGAATATCGACTTCATCCTTAAAGAGTATCAAGCCTTGCCGCTACATGCAAAGAGCACTGCTGGTGCGTACAAGCTACTATCAAAAATATTGTCAAGTCGCTCGAGCATAGACGCTGATGCATTGTATGAAATGTACCTAAGTTTGAAGCATCATGGCCCATCACCTGACGGCGCTATTTATGCGATTATCGTTGATCAGCTGTGTCAACGCGATCTGGAACTGGTTACACTTCACGGCATTTCTTATGGCAAAGACTATTTTGAGCTCGCGCTACAGGCTGTTTGCGATGGATTTCATTCTCAACGCCTTTTTAATTCCAGTGGTCCTTTTAACCAACTTTTCCGCTGCATGATACCTCGCGGTTGTATTGACAAGGCCATCTACATCCTTTCGATCATGGAAAGCTGCATTGGAAGCGTTAAGGATGCTGAATCATTCTCTTTATTGATACAGATTTTCAGCAGTGATGCCGTGCCTACTTTTCCGGGCCAGTCTTTAGAAGACAGGCAGCGCCATTGCCTCTATGCGTGCATTCAGATTTTTCAATCGTTTGAGAATATTGCATCTATTCTGGCACAGAAAGAACCGCGCTATACGGAATTCAGCGAGAAAAAATGCGTGTCTGTTTGGCTCTCAATGATAGATGCCTACTTTTTGCTTGGCGACGTATTTGGAGCAGTGGCTCTTTTTGAAAAACTGATGGCAACACACTTCCAGGATTGCTCTATTCCTCCATTGGATGAGCAGGTTGTAAGTCATATGTTGACTGGCTTTGTGCATGTAGGTGATTGCCGTTCAGCGATCCAGTGGCTTCGCCACCTTGATGCATCACACATGCCAGCACCTAGCTCCGAGGCACTCGAAAATATCGTACATGCATCTCTTGAGGATGAGCCGACTCAGGTTGTTACATCGCTTCGTGATATTGCTCAGATTCTCTTGTCTCGGAATGCGCTCGACGAAAACCTCTACGCCGCTGCATCACTATGTGTGACCAACTTTGCTGAAAGACTTGGTATGCGCATAGTCGAAGAGTCTTTGAATGCTTCAGATCTGGCGTCTTGCTACAAAGCAATGGAGGAACTGGCTGAGCGCCTCTTTCAGCTCTATAATGCGTCACATATCCTTGCTACGCCAGAGCAAACCAAGCCTGTATCTGCTGTTTTGAACCTCGCAGCCCAAAAATCCCTGCATGGACATGCTGAACACGCAAGCGCACTATTTAGACTTTGCATGTTGGCTTTGCGCTTCAGCGATCCGTCCTCACCGGCTATTGTGAGTCTTTTGTGCGATGCATGTCATTTGCCAATGGCTATCGCTGACGCGGCTGCTTCTGCCCCACACCGGCTAAGCGACGCTTGTGTACGGCTTATTGCTTTTTCGACCCTTGTTCTTCCGGCTTTGGATGGTCTGTCAGGGTCACTCGTTGCAACAACGCAGTCAGCTGTTGTGCGGCAGTACGAGGCAGCGAGCCGAGACTTGAACAATAATTTGGCACCTTTGGATCTTGATGAAACGGCGTGGAAGCGGGTTGTGGATGCGTTTTGCTCAGCTGAGCAGAACAGTCCGTCTGCTTTTCCAGGTCCAGATGGATATACAGGCCTTGGCAAGCTTCTAAGCGAGCTGTCACGTCTACCTCATCGCCCGCAATTAAACGTGGACAGTATTACAGCTATGCTTACAGAAAAGTATGGGCCTGATGGCGCTTCTGTGACCTATGGATGGACACACCCATCTCTAAAGCCTTCACACGCATCATTTTCTTCTCGGAAAAAGTTCTCTAATTCTCAAAGCAATGCCCCTACACGAAAAGCACCTCATCCTGACACTGTGCGACATTTGTACGTGGAAGGGCTCCTTTCGCCTGATCTACCTGCGATCAAGAATCTTGACCATTCGCTTTCACATGATATCCAGAACCAGTGTCGCTCACATGGCAGCCAATTAGATGTCTCAGCTGTCCACAATCGCCTCATGGCCAGTGTTGCACAAGGCTTATATCCAACGCCGAGCTCATTGGGGTCCATGATCAATGTAATGGGGCGCAATGGTCAGGTGGACCGCATTGATGAGCTGTACAAGCTTGGCCTTCATGCTTTGACATTTAAGCATTGCGACATGCAATGGCGCATTTGGCAGTGGACGCACTTAGAAGACTGTATGATGACTGCTTTGTCTCATGCCACACTAGAAGATCGTGCCAATATTCATCGGCTACGCATCATCGCCCTTGGTAAAGCCCCCAGTGCGAGTGCCTATGCAGCGCTAATTGCAACCATTCAAGAGCGCACGGACGACGCTGTTGTGGCGGAAGAGCTTTTTAATGAATCACAAAAATTAGGAGTACGTCCTAATACCTATTTGTACAACACGATTATATCCAAGCTTTCTCGTGCACGCAAAGCCGAGCAAGCTTTGCGTCTATTTGACGAAATGCAAAAATCCAATTTGCGACCAAGCAGCGTGACGTATGGTGCCGCCATTAATGCCTGTGTTCGAACTGGCGATGAGTCGCGTGCAACGCAGTTGTTCGCCGAGATGGAGTCCCAACCCATGTTTCAACCACGAGTGCCGCCTTACAATACCATGATCCAGTACTATGTGCATTCTGTGAGGAACCGGGATAAAGCGTTGCTCTACTACGAAAAGATGCAACACGCGGGTGTTCGCCCTAGCGCACACACGTACAAGCTGCTCTTAGATGCGTGGGGTACGATTGAACCTATTCAGCCAGAGCGTCAACAAGCTCTCTTTGCGCGCTTATCGGCGGATCGTCTGGTCGGCGTACAAGGTACACATTGGGCATCACTTATTCATACGCAAGGCGTCGTTCTTCGTGATTTAGACCAAGCGAAAGAAATATTTGACTCGATCGCAGACCGTGCGCCTAGTGTTCCTCGAGGTAAATCATCTACGTCAACTGTACCTGATGCAGTCGTGTACGAGGCCTTGTTTGCTGTTTTCGTTGCTCATGGACGGACGGATCTTATGCCGATATACTTGTCGCGCATGGTAAGTCAAGGTATCTGGCCAACCGCGTACATTGCGAACTTTCTCATTAAGGGATATGCGCAAGATGGGCCCATGGGTCTCGTTGAGGCTCGACGAGTATTTGACGCAATGATTGATCCTCCAGCTGGTATAGCAGCTTCTGGCAATCATTTGCCGCGACATCATGGTGCAGGCGCACTTGGTATGCGCCGTGAGCGCATAGCTATACGCTCTGATTCATCTAATAATGAGTTGGATCGTGCTAATGTGCTCGGAGCGCTAGTAAACCGTGAGCCCAGCACCTATGAAGCCATGATAGGCGCAGAGCTTGCATATGGTCATATTGACCGCGCCCAAAAAATTCTGGCGCAGATGAAAGCGCGTGCATTCCCCGCGGCTTTGTTAAATCGTGCTCAGGCCATGTTCGATCGTGTATAGCTACTTTGACGACGTTAATTCCCATTACTTGTATGTGCTAATTTTTATTTCTTGGTTTCCTTAGTGCGCCTGTCGTGAGCAACCGTGCGAACGGTGTCCGCCCGATGCATCCTCCACCTTTTGGTACCTATTCATATTGGCTGCATTGTGTCTCCCATGACTGTTGCGAGTTCGCAATTAAAATTCACGTGCTACGTCAGCCCAATGGAATAGGTACATTACGTGTTGGGACTAACCTTTATATGGCAAAAACCGTTTTTCTGTGCAGATGCTACGGACGATCGGCAATTAGGCTTGTTCAAGCTGGAATAATTTAAAATATTATTTCGCCCTTTCTATCATGGTCGCAACCATGATACAGAGGCCTAAAAAGATAGCCTTGGTTGTTGCTCTTTTCATTTTAAGCATAGTCATATCAACTTATGTGTCTACGTCATCCTCCCATGGTCCTTCAAAGATTCGGACACATTTGCAGCAGATGCCTTCATATCTCCGACAAAAGGCATGCAATCTGTCTCCGTTTGGGGTAAATCAAGGCTTAGGATTCATGGAAGGCGCTGTATCTGTAAATGACATTGTGCGTTTTTCAACCAAGAATTCGCAAGGAAATTATATGCCACCTGAGTTCGTTTCGAGTTCTGTGAACCAAGCACCTCGGGTCAAGGCTGCTTTTATCGTGCTTGTGCGCAACAATGAGCTGGATGGAATGATTCAAAGCATGAATGACTGTAAGTTTGATGTCTTGTGGCTAGACTAACATTCAAGATGAGTTCAGGTTTAACCGCAAATTTAATTACCCCTGGATCTTTTTGAATGACGAGCCTTTCACAGATGAATTTAAAACTGAAGTGCGTAAGAGGACTCGTGCCGCAACGTACTTTGGGCTGGTACCCTCCGAGCATTGGAGCTATCCAGACTTTATTGACCAAGAAAAAGCACGGCAAAGTCGCATTGATATGGACCGACACGGTGTTCCTTATGCTACGTCAGAATCATATCGCCACATGTGTCGATTTCAGAGTGGTTTCTTTTTTGAGCACCCTCTTACCTATGAGCTTGGTCTGGAGTATTACTGGCGAGTGGAACCTTATGTCCAACTGAATTGTGACATCGACTACGACCCATTCATGTTCATGAAGATCAACAACAAAGCCTACGGTTTTACGATCACGTTGATCGAATACGAAGAAACTATCCCTACTCTTTGGGATCATACCAAGCAGTTTATGAAACTACATCCTGACTACTTTGCGTCAGATAATCTCGTGGAGTTTGTTATTGACAATGGCGATTTCGAGTCATCAAGCTACAACCTGTGTCACTTTTGGAGCAACTTTGAGATCGGCGACATCAACTTTTTCCGGAGCAGACAGTACAAGGACTACTTCGAATATTTGGACAAAACCGGTGGCTTTTTCTATGAGCGATGGGGCGATGCGCCTGTCCACAGTATTGCCGCCTCCCTTTTCTTGAATAAGTCCCAGGTGTATCACTTCAAGGACATTGGCTACGTGCACGATGGTATGGGTCACTGTCCTTTGGGAGAAAAACAGTTCCATGAAAATGGTAGATGCAATTGCAATGTTGCTGACTCTGTGACTCTCTTAGAAGATTTTTGCATGGGCGACTGGTGGTGGGCATCCAGAGAGGGTAGGCCCTCTGAACGTGAAGAGTACCAAGCCCTCATCGACGAACTTGAGAATGAGGATAACTGGGTAGAAGAGGGCGAAGGCGAAGACGGGCAAGAGGATGAAACTGCTGGAGACGAAAATTCAGAGGTCTTCGATCGACGTCACATAAAAGAGCGCCACTCGTCCAGACTTCTCAGGCAGAAGCGTCGGGCAAGAATGTCGCAACAACGCAACTTGAAAAAACGCAAATGGCTAAGCAGATCGTGATTGATGTTATGATAGCAACACGCTTGATACTAGTTGTATAGATACCACTCGTAATATCTCCTACTTGAGGCATTGTGTGCGCATAAGACCGCATTCAGGTCGTCACTGTCGCAGTTCGTCGGTAGGTGCTTTCGAGTTTACAAAAAATGTCAGCTGAATAATTAATCTATAAAGAGCAACGACCACTCCCATACGCCTGCGCCATATATAATACACGGCGACCGGCACCACTACCAGCTCCGCCAGCATGCTCGCGTTCCAGAGCTGAGAGCGCATCGTGCAAAGTAACGCGGGAGCGAGCCACACGCTCCTGTTCTCGCTGGGCTGCTTGGCGAAGTGCAACATCACTCCATGCACCAGCATGGGCAGCTTGCGCTGCTGTACCGCGCCGATTAGCACTTGGTGCAAATTTTGGCTTCGGTAAAGCTGAATTTGCTTTAGGAGCTGGTGAATTTGATGCTGACGTCGGCTCTGTTGTGTCACGGATTCGCGATGATGCAGTTGTTCTTGTGCTCGGTGACTGAAGCCACGAATACTTGGATGCCATGTTGTTAGCTCCCAGATGTCGCATAGCGGTACTGTCAGCCAAGCGCTTCCGTACATCTTCAGAGAGGTTACGCGAGGATGTACCTGTGCGTTTTTTGCCTTTAGGTGTGCCATCGTCACCACCAGCTTCTAAAGCGGCAGCCTCATTTTCTTCACGCTCGATTCGCATACGTCGCCAGTTGCCTTCTTCAATACGTTCAGCCTTCTCAATCCCTGCAAGTTGCTTCACAGGATTGGATATCAATTCTTCATGATACATGGCTTTCCTTGATCCATCTGGGAGCGTCTCCAAGTACATAGGTGGACTGCGCTGATGCGTAGACCATGCTCGATGACGAGATGCACGAACCATGGACTCGAGCAAATTGCGGAATCGCATGCGTGTGGCAATAGACAAATAGTCTAGCGTGGCAGCATTAACACTGAGGCCATACTGTCTTGCAATACGATGGACCATGCTAGAAAGAGGGTATACATTAAGATACAAGCCATGTACAAGTCCAGCAGCATGAATCGCAGAAGCGGTATGTGAATCATCCCATGAAGATCCATTTTGCTGAATGAATGCCTCCTCAGCACGTAGATCAACCCCACTGTATCCCATAACATCAATGAGTTGGTCATAACTTGTCGATGAAAGGTTAGCATTCGACGTATGTGGTGCGCCTGGCAAAGAATCTGACATCTGAGGCGCACTATGTTGCACCTCTTGCTGTTTTTGTTGTTGCTGTTGTTGCTGACGCATCGCTTGAAGCCTCTGTAATGAAAGAGGAAGGGATGAAGCGGTCGGGGAGGGGACAGTTTGAGCCGGTAGGTTCAACGGAGCGGCATCATTTTGATTCGAAAGAGATGCGCCATTTGTTGCATCACTACGCTGTGCCGCAAGACTTACAAGCTTATCGAAATTAGATAGTGATGGTGATGCAGCTGTCACGGACGGGTCAGACCCTGGAGCAGGCATTGGAGAAGGGCTGGGATGACCAGAAGGAAGACGGAGCACAGCATCATCAGAAGCGCTTTCCGTCTTGATTTTCTTTGCCGCTCCCGCACCCTGATTAGTGTTGCCTGATTCAGCACGTTTCTGCATCCTACTCTCGCCGATGAGCGACTAGGACACAAACACTCTCGCGTAGATAGTATTGTTATGGGACGTATTATCTGCAGTCGCGACGAAAAGGACGCTGGTCGGGCGAAATGCACCAAGGTCACGTGTCACATTGAACAGAGCATCACGATCCTACAAACAAGCGCTTTTCATAGTGCTGGAGGCCGTGCACACCGCCCTCCAATTGCGCACTGGCGGTACGGAGTTCAAAGCGCACCTTTCCAGACACCACATTATCGCGCAGGTCATCAATGCTGGGAACACCCATGTCCTGGAGAGAATGCTGCAAGCCGGTGTAGAGGTATGGCAGGAACTTGGTCACACTGCCCTTGTCTTGTACAGAACCAGATACACCTTGGGCGACTTTAACGGCATCGCTCTCAGAGAAGTAGCGTTGTGTAGCGGCGTTCTCATTGGCCGTGTCAGCAGTGACTTCGTCCACCTTCTTCGACGCTCGACCCGTTGAACCGTCGAAGCGGCGTTTCTTGCTCTGGTGTTCCATAGCCTCAATTGAGCCCATACCGCGATATCCCTTCAGTCGCTGGCCCTCGCGGTAAAAGTATTCACCGGGGCTCTCCGTCGTACCAGCGAGAAGACCACCCATCATCACAGCACTTGCACCTAGACACAATGCTTTGGCAATGTGGCCCACGTTTTGAATACCGCCGTCAGCGATCACAGGCACGCCAAAGCGTTTGGCATACTCAGCCACTTGACGCACAGCTGTGCCTTGGGGACGTCCTACAGCCATGACTTCCTGGGTAATGCAAATCGAGCCACTACCCATACCCACGCGGAGAGCGTCAGCACCGGCATGAATGAGCGTCGCAGCCTGTTCACGAGTAACAACGTTACCAGCCACCACCTGGAGGTTGGGATATGTCTGTTTAATCCAAGCAATCATGTCAACTTGGAACACTGAGTTGCCCTGCGATGAGTCAAGAACAACGACATCAAGGCCAGCTTCGACCAGCATCGCTAGACGCTCCCGGTCATGGGGGCGAGTGCCAATGGCTGCAGCACAGTATAGCTGCTTGCTTTCAGGACTCTTCGAAGCAAGTGGATAGTCCTGGTTCTTCAGCAAGTCTGAGCGAGCAAGCAATGCAACCAGGTCACCTGTTTCATTTACAATCGGAAGCTTGCCCTTCTTACTGTCACGAAGAATGCGATTAGCCTCTTCCAGCGTTACACCCAAAGGCGCTGTGACAAGGTCGCGCGTCATCACCTCGACAAGGGGCGTTGAAGGATCGCGGAACTGAATGTCACGCGCTGTCACAATACCTAGCAGTTTGCTCTTTAATGAGCCCGACTCTGTTTAGGTTAGCATTGGCTCTTCGCGAAGCAAGTGTAGCAACAGCAGAGGTATCAGTGGACATAGGTAATTGAATCTGCATCGTCAAACCCAGCTCAGGCATGACCTATGCAGAACGAAGGTTACAGCAGTATACAGGTTTCATCACTTTTTCCTCAAGCCGCGCCCCACTAAACTCAAACGTACCTGTGATGGGAATGCCCGCAAAGCCCAGACGCTCCTTGATCTCCAGCACATCGCCAACAGTCTCGCGCGTGCTTAGTACCATAGGGTCTGTAATGAATCCATTTTCAAACATCTTGACTTTCCGGACCATCGATGCCTGTTCTTGCGGCGACATATTGTTGTGGATGACACCCATACCACCCATTAATGCAATCGAAATAGCCATCTGCACTTCTGTCACCGTGTCCATAGGACTAGAGATAAAAGGTGTGTTGAGGACAATGTTTTTAGTTACACGCGTACGAAGATCCACCTTGGATGCAGGGAAATCGATGTAGCCCGGCAGCACCAAAAAGTCGTTGTACGTGAGACCGCCATTCTTGCGCGAGTCAATGAGCTCACTCATACTAAGACCATCAGAGTGCTCATACTTGGTGAGCTCATTTTTGGCTTCGGAAATAGGAAGAATGTCACCACTCGAAGCAACCTTGGCCATTGCGACAACAGCAAGAGAACGTAGAAGTGGGCAACGATTGTTCTGTGCGTATCCAAGGTGCTTGAAAAAAGAGGAAAAAAAAATTCTCGCACGTGGTGCCATGTGGCCAAACGTCAGCCACGTTGGATGGCTAGCGCGTCGCCCGCGGCTTTTACAGCGTTCTCACACAAGCCATAATGAGTGCAGTGGCTCCGTCACACAGTGGTGCTGGTGCTGTTCCTATTTCCAATGCGAGCTCTTCTAGCTCACGCGAAGCTCGCATTGCTACTCATTCGCATATTAAGGGTCTCGGCCTCGATGAATATGGCGTGGCTCTACCAAGTGCCCGCGGCTTTGTAGGCCAAAAGTCAGCGCGGGAGGCTTGTGGTCTTGTGCTCGATTTGATCCGCCAAAAGAAATTTGCTGGTCGTGCACTTTTGCTTGCGGGAGGTCCTGGCACAGGAAAAACTGCTTTAGCGCTCGGTATGGCGCATGAACTCGGCCACAAGGTGCCGTTCTGCCCCATGGTTGGATCTGAAGTTTACAGCTCAGAGGTAAAAAAAACCGAGGTTTTGATGGAGAACTTCCGACGCGCTATTGGACTTCGAGTGCGTGAAACCAAAGAGGTGTACGAAGGTGAGCTGACTGAGCTCACGCCCACTGAGGCTGAAAACCCATTGTCTGGTTACGGCAAAACCATTGTGCACGTGGTGATTGCACTCAAGACTGTCAAGGGAACCAAACAACTGCGATTGGATCCTAGCATCTACGAGAGCATTTTGAAGGAGCGCATCGCTGTTGGTGATGTCATCTACATCGAGGCGAACACCGGTGCGGTAAAGCGTGTCGGTCGCTCTGATGCGTATGCAACCGAATTTGATCTGGAGGCTGATGAGTACGTGGCACTACCAAAAGGAGATGTACAGAAGCGAAAAGAGGTTGTACAGGACGTTACTTTGCATGATCTCGACATGGCAAATGCTAAGCCGCAGGGTGGTCAAGATATCATGAGTGTAGTGAGCCAGCTCGTCAAGGGTCGCCGCACAGAAGTAACAGACAAATTGCGTAATGAGATCAACAGGGTCGTTGACAAATATATTCAACAGGGAATTGCCGAACTTGTGCCTGGCGTTCTGTTTATCGATGAGGTTCACATGCTTGATATGGAATGTTTCACGTACTTGAATCGGGCTCTGGAGTCAACCATTAGCCCGCATGTGATTCTTGCTACGAACCGTGGTCAATCGACTGTGCGGGGTACAGAATTTGAAGGCGGTCTGAGTGCAGGTGTTGTGGCACCACACGGCATTCCACTCGACCTGCTCGATCGCTGCATGATTGTTCGCACTCTTCCGTATGTTGAAGATGAAATCCGGCAAGTCATTCGTATTCGCACTGCGACAGAGGGCATCGCTGTGAGCGAAGATGCTTTAAACAAACTCACCGAGCTAGGTAAGCGAACTTCGCTGCGCTTTGCATTACAGCTTTTGGCTCCTGCATCTGTGTTGACCAATGTGATGGGTCGCTCTGAAATCACGGTCGAGGACATTGAGCAGACCGAAGAGCTGTTCCTGGATGCTCGCTCTTCTGCTCGCCAACTTGCTGATGTGCGAAGCGATGCTGCCGCTCCTTCTGCTGGCGAAAATGCTATGGATGTGGCATAAATGTATCCTCGGATCATCCCGGGACCTGGGGGGATACAGATCTGGAACCTGGATGCGTCGCTGGTACAAATCGCTGGGTCTTTGCAAAGAAATCACGGCACAATGCATACAGCTCGTAAAATTTTCTCGATGATCTTGGGATCAAGTCGCAGCGTTGGCTCTATGTGCGACGATGGTATTGTTCCCTCGGCCAATGCTTTCGCCCGCAGGGCTGCTTGATGCACGTCGCGAATGTGCGATTGTTTGCATGTCGTAAACACGCGAGAATGGAATCTTACTCAGGCTCTAGCAGTTAAACAAAGAAATAGAAGGACATCCCGTAACTGCCAAGGCACGCTCTAATTGTGCGAACCTATCACTACCGATCCTTAAATCCCTCTATCGCTCGAAGTCGCACGTCATTTCGCTTGTCAGAACGCTGAGCCCTGTTTCTATAGGGGTATTGTCACGTGACTGTAACATTGGCCAAATAGACACGAGTGACGTCGTCCAACGCCTGTACGCTCATCGTGTCGGACTCCAAGCAGGCACGCATCATGCTAAATAAAATTCCGGGTCTTTCACAGGTTCAGAACTTTACCACAAAGAACCCATCAAAAAAGCTCGAGCAGCTTAGCACAACACCTGGCTTGAAGAATGACCTGATTATCCGTGCTGCTCGTGGAGAACGAACAGAACGCGCCCCCGTCTGGGTCATGCGACAGGCTGGGCGTTACCTGCCAGAATTTCGAAAAATTCGCGAAAACTTTGAGTTTTTTGAATGCTGCAGAAATCCAGAAGTTGCGTCAGAAATCACTATACAACCGGTGCGCCGCTATGACGGCTTATTGGATGCCGCCGTCATCTTTTCTGATATACTCGTGATCCCGCAGGCAATGGGAATGGAAGTTGAAATGGTGCAAGGAAAAGGTCCTACCTTTTTGATGCCTCTTGACTCACCTAAGGACTTGAACCGCCTTACAAAGGTGGACGTTAGAAAGGACCTTGGCTACGTCCTCGAAGCCATCCGCTTGACGCGTGCGAAGCTCGCAGGCCGTGTTCCCGTGATTGGATTTTGCGGAGCTCCATGGACTTTGATGGCGTACATGATTGAAGGAGGTGGATCTAAAACTTGGGAAAAGGCTAAGCGCTGGCTCTTCGACCACCCTGAAGAAAGCAAACAACTCTTGAACCGCATTGCAAACGTGTGTGCCTCTTTCCTTGTGGAACAGGTTTTGGCTGGTGCCCAGCTTTTGCAAGTGTTTGACTCGTGGGCTGGAGAGCTTACACCGTATGACTTCCGCACTTTCTCGCTGCCTTATCTTCGCAACATTGCAGTCGAAGTCAAGGACAAGCTTGACACCATGTCGGTGGATCCACCGCCCATGATTCTGTATGCCAAGGGTGCGATCAACCACTCGCTTGTCGACATCAGTAAAGCAGGATACGACGTTGTGGGTATTGACCATACAGTGGAGCCTGCGTGGGCGCGTCATTGCCTCGCTGAATCACAGAGCAGCGGGCGTAAGTTTTCGCAGGTCGAATCCAAAAAGAGTGGTCAGCACCCTATTGCATTGCAAGGCAACTTGGACCCTGCTATCTTGTACGCAAAGCCAGAGGTCATTGAAGCGCGTGTCAAACGTATGTTTGACCCGTCGGTCGGTGGATTCGGTGGTCAGGGTGCCTTGATCTGCAATTTAGGCCACGGTATCACACCGAATGTGGATCCTGAACACTTGCGTGTGTTCTTGAGCGCAGTTCATAGGGTCAGCAGGGAAGTGGTCACTGACACTAACGAGTAGCTACATAGTAGGCAAAGACATATACATGCGTGATTTACTTTACACTAACAATGCAAGTATCGGAATCGTTCGGTGCTGGTGGGGGTATGGCTTGATCCGCGCTTGACTCCGCCTCGGTAGAGGGATAAGTTGTCTCGCTATCTGACCAGAGTTCATGCTCAGGATAAAAACGATGGACGTGACATTCAGCGCCGAGGGCCATCATTGCCATCAGCGGGTTCGTAATCATGCCCATAATACCACCAAAAAGGAGCTTGATAATGGGCGGAATCCAAGTCCCATGCATGTTTTTGTGGTCATAGAGAGGTGCGGTGATAGCGATGGCAATCGGCCAATACCACCAGAATGTAATGACAGCCCACCAGCCACCTTGCAATGCAGTCCAAATCACGCGCTCGAAGCGGTGCCGGTGAGTAAGCCCTCGATCAAAAATGATATTCCGCTCGCTGCCTGTGCAGGTAGCTCGCAAAAACCACAGGCAAAACTGGACAAAGCGTGATTTGTTTTCTGCATTGCCCATATAGAGCCGACGTCCCGATCGCTCTACATCACTGGGCATTTTGACACCGAACCAAGAGCCAGTACATGCAGATGTCGAAGGAAAATGCATCATCGGCGGCCAGGGACGCGTGAGCGACCGTGTCCCATGTCGTAGGTCAAAGTTGCAGAGCGTAGAGGTGACAATATACGTGACAATTTGTTGGATAACTACTGTCACACCCATATCGCCTGCAATAGTATTCTCACTTAGAGGCCACATTCGAATAGGAAGCGAAGTCGTACGGTACATGGCGCAGGCCACGCCGAAGTTGGCCGCTCCAGAAAGTACGGCGGCACCAAAAGTATGCATGACGAATAAATAAAATATTTGTTGCGGTCCAAGAGGACCAAGTGTGAGCCATTCTTTCCATGTACTGCCGCGTTGGCTCACGACGCCAGTGGACTCGTACGGCGCTGCAAAGCAGTGGCGCTTATCCTGCCGAACATACAGTCCAATCTTCGACTCCTCCTCATAATCTTTTTTTGAGCCACCGAAAAGCATGGATGAACGCACACCGGCCAAGGTCAATCCCAGTGGTGCCTACTGGCAATCGGGTCGTGCGGTGCCGCGACGTTGTGACAGATTCTACAAACGCGCAATGCCCATAGCGGCGTCACGTGAAGAGAATTATCGTAATGGTGGGTTTATGTACAATCGAGCTAGGACAGGCATCACAGCATGACGGGCGGATGGTCTGAGTTTTTACTTGCGAAAGACGAATGTTGCTTCTCGCTTTGAGCATTGAATTCTTCCATGACTTGGAGTGGCGATCGTCCTTCTTCCATGTGAATATCTAGGAGCGTGCGAAGTTGCGCAATAGTGTCCATCATCTGAAAAGTTAGTTTTGAATATGTTGTACGCACAGTAACTGTCTGATTCATGTGTTGTGGTATCCCGAATCCATCTAGAAAGCGCAGAGCATTAAGCCGTGGTTGATTTAAAGTAAAAGTTGGGAGCTGTGCATCTTTGTGTATAGAATCCCGATCTGCTTGTGGAGACGGTGGTTTTTGATCAACAGACTCTTCTGAGGAGCGAGACACATCAAGATCTGATTTATCTTGATGTTGTCGCTTTGAAGAGTAATCTTCTGGCCTGTCTTCATAAGGCTCTTTCTTCCGCTTATTTCCATACGAAATGATATTTTCGACCACCTGCCTTGGTATGACTCGTGACTCAAGGTGCGATACCATTTCATCAAAGGGCACATATATGCGCTTAGAAAGGGAGTTGAAGCATAAATATTGTACGCGCAGCTGAGTGTGAAGTCGTGGAACTTTACCCTCCGCATTACCTTTTACGCCAGGAGGGGCTGGATCAAATCGGACCTTTGAGTACGGCGCGAAAAGTGCACGACACGAGCCAATGGCCTGACATTGCCAGCCATTCGCGTATACAATGCAGAGAAGAACATTTTTTGCTTCGACGATATGGGTGGTGCCACCCAGTACCAAAGGTGTAGGGTAGCCCGGTTCATACGACCCGGTGGGCGGAGCAGGAGGCCGCGATGGATCGCATAAATACTCATTGATATCAGTAAATTGCATACGCATGACGCGCATATTGTGTGCAAAGCACAGAGTGAAGAAATGTGGAAGAAACTCTTTCGCGATATCAAAACGCTGACGTTGTTTTGTCTCCTCATTCATGAGAAGCATTCGCATCGTGCCTGTGGGGACATAAAAATCATCAAAAAGTGAAGACCAGTACGAAAAACCCAGCTTCGACTCATTTCGCGGCATATACTTGCTAAAGTATTCTTCCAAGCGGCTTTTCGCTGCTCCAGGCGGAAAATAACGGGCAAGATCGGGGCAATATCCCGGCCTTGTTGCTACATCAAAAAGTCCTTCATTTTTCGTGGGCTGTTGCAGCTGGTTAGGGGGCAGCAAAGGCTCTGGTATTTCCATATTCACTTCGCACCCGCGCTAAAAATGGATGAATGACGGTACTATTTCGATCGATGGCACATGCCGAAACGTCCGCCTCATCCCATGAGTGCATTACTAAACGTACGACCAAAGGTCACACAGGCTGTTTTACATGTACGACGCTCCCCCCACAGGGGCACCACTATACGGATCATAGACGCCATTCGCGGCAGCGGCTCCAGCAGCATTAACGTCAGCTTGCTGAAATAGCATGCCAAGCTCCTGCACAATCTGTGCTGTTTTGTACTCGAGAAGGGTAAGGCCCTGGCGTTAGTTCTGATTAACAAAAGAAACTTACTGTTTCTACAATTTCGGCAGGATGCAAACTTCCTGTAGACTCAACATCGAAGTAGAATCGAGAAGCCCGCAGATTTGGATCAAATGGTGCACCCTCCGCTGGAGGCTCTTCCTCACGCGCATTTTTACTGACAGGCCACTCTTTAGTCGCATCGAATTCATACCATAAAGTTGTATGCTTGAGTGTGTTGTGCGGGTCATATTCAAAACCAACAGCTGATACAGGAGACCACTTCGCATGCTCTTTGGCGAAACCCTTGCGAGCAATGCATCTCGCCTTGATTTGTTGTCCTTTGCGCATTTGTACAATCACAATACCATTAGCATTCGGGTCATCATGACCAACTGGTTTCCCGAAGTCTGGGTGACGCGGTGCGACAGGGCCGAACATAGATTCATCTGAGTACATATTCGCGATGGTATTGCTTCGCACGAGGTCTTTCGACGTAACGGACATTGAACCACGATCCGAGGTACAGAGAGCATCGAGCGTAAGCTCAACCGAGCAGCGATCGCATCCGTCTTCACAAGAGCAATCGCGCTGATCAATAAGCACTTTGTAGGCATCCATGCTCAAAAGGGGAATCATGCCTAGGCGATGTGCAAGGAACTCATCCGGCAACACTGTCGTGTTTACACTAATTTCCACCATGTCGATAGCTTCATCGTCAGCAGCTACAACGTACCAACTGTAGGGACATCAGCAATAAGTGTCCGGCGAAGCGAGTTTGCAAGACTGTTCGAGTCAGTAAGCTCGTACGCCTATTACACACCTCAGGTCGCAATTTTCCAAGATAAAATCAGCATGCGTGTTATTGATCTCACGAATAATGACATTAGGCACCTTTTCTTGCACTGAAGAGGTACCATGACCTTGCATTGCTAGTCCTTGTGTTGCATACATTCCGAAGCAGCAACTGGCCTAGCGACTGCCTATTAATACACCTCTTCTGGTGCCACGAGCGATAGAAGTACGTCGATGGCCGAGGCCGATCAGGACTGCAGATGATGTAAGCATTTGTAGTATTGTACCAGTATCCAAACGAACCGAGCCATGTATTAACGCTCAGCCTGCCGTAGTGGCTTGTCGTGGTTTTGCCATTTATGTTGGAGTACATTCTTCGACGGCCTCAGAGGCTCTTTACTCTCGTGGCTGCTTTTTTTCTGATCGTATCCATATCAACTTTTTTTTCTGTGTCTTCTGACAATGCCAAGCACATTCACAAGCATCTGAAAAAAATTCCCAAACTCTTTAGAAACCAAACATGTCCCCCTGGTGTTATGGAGTCGAAGCACAGAAATGAGTTTCAGTTCTTGAGCAACATTGATTCTGTTGAAGAGCTCAGCAAGCTTGCCGTACCGGATGGTCATGGAAACTATTTCCCGCCTGAGTTTAATCCTGCAGTGATTAACAAGGCACCTCGAGCTAAAGCTGCCTTTATCTCTCTTGTGCGGAACTCTGAGCTCGAAGAAATTCGTCAAAGTATGGAGGAGTTTGAATACAGATTTAACAGGAAGTACAATTACCCTTGGATTTTTTTAAACGATGTCCCTTTTACTGATGAGTTTAAAAGGGGTGTCAGAAAAATGACGCGCGCACCAATTCACTTTGGACTCGTGCCTAAGGAGCACTGGAGTTATCCTAGCTGGATCGACCAGATAAAGGCTGCAGAGACTAGGAAAAAGATGGAAGAGGCCGCTATTGTCTACGGGGAGTCTGAATCGTACCGTCATATGTGCCGTTTCCAAAGTGGCTTTTTCTTTGAGCACCCCCTCACGTACGAGCTTGGTCTTGAATATTATTGGCGAGTTGAGCCCGGTGTCCATTTGATGTGCGATGTTGACTTCGACCCATTCGTATTTATGCAATTGAATAACAAGGCTTATGGCTTCACCATTAGCACGCACGAGTACAGCGAAACTATTCCGACGCTGTGGTCAGAGACTCTTAAGTTTGCCCAGAAGCATCCTGAATATATTGCTCCCGACAATGCCATGAAGTTTGTTACTGATTCAGACAGCTTACATGGATCTGACTATAATTTGTGTCACTTCTGGAGCAATTTTGAAATCGGTGACCTGCGCTTCTTCCGTGGACGTCAGTATAAGCAATACTTTGACCATCTTGACAAAGCTGGCGGCTTCTTCTACGAGCGATGGGGCGATGCACCGGTGCACAGTATTGCTGCCTCGCTTTTATTGAATCGTTCACAAATTTATCACTTTGATGAAATTGGCTATGAGCATTCGCCTTGGGCACATTGTCCTGCTAATCGACAGAAATATCACGACAATGGTAAATGCTCCTGTAATCCTGACGACTCCTTTGACTTTGACGATTGGTCTTGCAATAAGCTATGGTGGAGCCTCTCCGTTGAAGGAGCACCCGAGTAAGAATCGTTCCAGAGCATCATGTACTTCAACACCACCTCATTTATGTCGACTTAAATTGTTTGAGATTTATGTATGTAAGATGTACCTGTCCGTAATTATGTCATCCTTGTGTATTAATAACGCAGCCACTTCCAGAGTAGCGATGCCTCCGCAACAGTATTTACTCATTCGCCATCATGGCATTCTTGGATGTAGTATCGCGGCGACCGCAAAGGTTACTCCTAGTCGTCGCCGTATGTCTGATTGTCATACTTGTCTCAACATATGCGTCTATGTCAACGCCAAAGCCTGGTAAAATTTCGTCGCATTTCAAGTCGTTTCCGAAATTATTTGGAAATCACTCGTGCCCTCCGACTGTGTCACTGCGCCCTGGCTTTGCAGAAGAGGCTTCAAAATACAGTTACATGAGTCATGTCAAGGACGTGTATGATCTAGGCCGTTATGCAACACAAAACAATGCAGGGAACTACATGCCACCTAGCTTTACACCTGCTGAGATTAACAAAGCACCTCGGGCAAAAGCCGCTTTTATTTCTTTAACTCGCAACGAGGAGTTAGATGATATGCGTCAAAGTATGATGGAGGTTGAGTACCGTTTTAACCGAAAATACAATTACCCTTGGATCTTTTTGAACGACGTGCCATTCACGGCTGAATTCAAGCAAGGTGTTAAGAAAATGACACGGGCTCCCGTCTACTTTGGACTTGTCCCAAAAGAGCATTGGAGCTATCCTAGCTGGATTGATCAAAATAAAGCGGCTGCTGCTCGCGAAAAAATGGGGCAAGAGGGCATCATCTACGGAGACTCGGAATCGTACCGTCACATGTGCCGATTCCAGAGTGGCTTTTTCTTTGAGCATCCATTGACATATCAGCTTGGCATTGAATATTATTGGCGCGTTGAGCCTGATATTCGTATTTGGTGCGACATTGACTATGATCCCTTCGTGTTTATGCAACTAAACAATAAGGCTTACGGGTTCACAATGTCACTGCACGAATATGATGCGACTATTCCCACCCTATGGAAAGAGACAATGTCTTTTGCGCAGCAGCATCCCGAATACCTACCTAAAGACAACGCACAGCGTTTCTTGACGGATCAAGACGATCTACATGGTGCCAGTTATAATCTGTGCCACTTTTGGAGCAACTTTGAGATTGGCGATATTCGCTTTTTCCGAAGCAAGCAATACAAGGACTATTTTAATCATCTAGACAAAGCGGGTGGCTTCTTCTATGAAAGATGGGGTGATGCTCCCGTTCACAGCATTGCTGCTTCCCTTTTCCTGAACCGATCTCAGCTGTACCACTTTGACGATATTGGCTACTATCATGCGCCATGGGGTCACTGTCCCACAAACCGTAAGCTATACCACGACAATGGAAAATGCACATGTAATCCAGAAGACTCCTTTGCTCGTGAAGGTTACTCGTGCATGCCGCAATGGTGGGCCGTATCGAAAGAAGGAGAGCCTCAATAATTCATTTCGTCGTAGTTACCAACGAGCACTTGTGGAGTGTCGGACCCGTGTCTTTTCCGCCTGACGGGCGCTTGTGGAGAACATAGCTACGCTCACATTCACACCAACCAGGGGTTGAAATGGCGAAATATGCAACCTCGTCCACATGGGACGATGCTGCGGAGATTGCACTGTTGCGCTGTATTTCTCTCTATCGTCCACTGGGTCTTGATAGACATTTTCACATGGTATGCATTCTGAACGCGCTCGATGCCATGTCAGGCAACTCTGACTCGCGTGATTTGTTACCGTGCCACGTATGGGACAAGCTTGGCGAATACTACAATTTGGAGGGACTTAACGAGCAAGAAGAGGCATCTGATGATGATACTGAGCCTAGATGGTTAAGAAATTATGAGAAGAATAAAGAGCTGCTTCAGTCCAACGAGGCAGCTCGAACGAGGGTTTTAGAGGGATTAGATGAAGAAGAATTTACGCTGCATCCCAAGATCATGTTTGAGTCACTAGTGGAACCACGTCGCTTGGAAGAACAAGCCGCAGACCATGTTATTCAGAAAGATGCTACTTGTGTGGTGCCTTCCACGTCAGAAGATGACCTTTCAGACGATGATCCAGATCCGGCAACTGGTAGCCATAAGAGCAGCGACCGGGATACCCGCCCGTCTTTTGCATCAAGCACACGAAGAATGACGCGCAAGCGCCAGCATGAGGAAGAGGACGCTACACCTGGTGTGAAAGATGGTGTGGCCACTGTGCCTACGCGAGCCGGTAAGCGGCGTCGTAATGCCAAAAATGAAGCGGACAGTTCAGATACCTTGACCCGGCCTATCACAACGAGACGACAACAACGCCAAGCTGAGGAGCGTGAATCAGTGGATGAGGAAGTGAAGTCCGGTGGTGTATCTAGTACTACTGAAGAAGGCGCTAGCAGCACTCCAAGAGCATCTCGCGGTGCCTCTGCAAGACGACAGTCGAGCTCAGCGGGCAGGAACCAAAACGTTTCCGGTAGTTCACACGCATCACCTTCACCCGCAAGCCGGGCTGCACGGCCACGTCGCCTATAGTCCCAACATACCCATATGCAACAAGAATGAGTTTGGTAAGATGACCTGCCAGTGTTACGAAGTTTGTGCCAAAGCACAGGCCTGTTCAAAAAGAACTGCACATGTATCATCCGTACCAGCGCTAGCAAATACGTTCGCCAAAATAGTCTCACGATTGGCTGCGATCACGTCGTAGTACACTGCCACGAACGCATGGTACCATTCGCGCACCCACCACGACTGCCATCCGGAACTGTCTGTTTCATCGGATAATGAAGCATTGCCACTGTGCTCCTGGATGTGCGATACAAGCTTGGAGAGAATGGTGACAAGCACTTTTCGCTGTTCCAGTTGAACAGCATCAAGATGCACTTGTGCTTCGTCTAATGTCGCCGGAGCGTGACGCTGTCCGGTGTCTGAAGTGGCGGCTTCTGGTGCTGCCTGTGCCCGACGAAGGTCCTGGACACGCCGTGAAAGTTGATTTACACGACCGATCACTTTGTCCATAGTCAGACGCAGCACAGCCCACCAATGAAATGAGCTCCAGTCACGATGTGTGCGGTTGCCCCATTCAGGTGCATGCAAAGCGACGTCGAAGGGAGACGCTTCTTCCACGACCGCATCGCCCGATGGTTCAGAGAATACGAAGGTGACCACATCCAAAGGCTCAACAATGCGATATTGCAGCAGCTTATCGCACACGATCAAGAACCATTGCGGCGAGTGCGTCCAAAAGACACATGTACTGTGTAGAATAGACACGCGCGCCTCGGGTGACTGTGATAGAGCACGTAGCAGTTCGTGGTACCGCTCGATCACGTTCAAAAGGTGCGAAAAGCTGCGGCTTCCTGCAAATAGCAGCGTCTGAATACCCACATCCCTAGCGACGCGCTCAGCTTCTGCCGGTGAATCGACATGATGAGTGTCGTCAGCATCAGGCACATCAGTCGCAGGGGCCAAAATGCTCTGTTGGAAGCTCTGTAGGTCTGCCTGGACCACATGCACACTGGCCTTGGCTTTAATAGACTGAAATAACTGCTCAGCCATAGCATGGTACGTATGCGACGGCCGATTGTAGACGAAATTCGGTGATGGCTCGAAGGGAGGCAAAATGCACGCTTCCATGTCAGGCGGCAGGGTGCCTTTGATACGGTCATAGTATGCCAGTCTCACTTCGAGCTCCACGATACGGCGAGCCAATGCCGGACGTGGATGCGCCCAAGGCCGAGTCATGTCATCAGCCCATTCGTTCCAGGCCCAAGTAAACTTGAAGTTGCTGAGGTGAACACTGAACCAGTCAGCTACGCGACGCAGCACCTCAGTACGCACGACACCGTCAGCACTGGCCACGTAGAAGCGGCGAATAGTGCGTCCAATCGAGGGCGCAATTTGCTGAGGTGCCAAGGTGACGATTTCGCGCATCAGTGACGAGTAGTACAGCTCTAGCTGTGGCGGACGAGGAAGAAGCAGCATCGTAGAGAGGGCACCCTCCAGAAGTACATCCTCCAGCATCCATTCCACAGACACTTCAGGTTCAGGTTCATCGCCAAAAATGCCGATATGAGGCGGAATCTTGCCTCCAAAAGTGCCGCGGCGCAACCACTGTGGAAGTGTGAGAAGCACATGTGCACACTCCTTGCGGTTGATCACGTACAGATCAATAATATCCTGCACAATCCCACGGAGCACCACACCTTCCACAGAGCCAATGGCAGGCACGCTCGAGCCGAACCAGCGTGCTGCGGCGTCTAAGGATGGGGCACCCGTTCGCACACGCACAGTCTCATGCGTACCCTTGCCTGTCTGCAGGCGCTTGGGGGGCGCAAGCAGATCGTCATCCAGCTCATCGTAGGCCGTGCTGCGGATAGGAGCCACATGCAGGTCGGGAAGGTGAGCAGTGCGCTGTTCAGCAGGTGCTGTGCTTGTCGCTGGAGACACGTCCACAGAGAGCAGATCGCACGCTGAGGGAAGAAAAGCTGGACGAACGTACCCATGCTCCTTTAAGCTTTGCAAGGCACGAACGCGATCCATAAAGCCATCCTGGTCGAGAAAGTCGTGTGGCTCGTCCAGGCGGAACGGCGAGATGAGCTGCATAGCAGCATTGCTTCGCTGCGAGCCGTAAACGGTAATGGCTTCTACAATGGCATCCATTTCTTCTCTAGCAGAAGGCAAAGCTTCCAATGCACCGGGCTCAGGCTGAATGAGATCTGTACCACCACGGCACATAGCCTCAATTACGCAGTCCGCTGCCTGGTCAGCCACGTCGCGAGATACGCCATCGCTCGACAGTACATCTCCAAATGCTTTGATCGTACGTCTGAGCAAAGCAGATGATACAACTCCTAGCGGAGCGAGTGCCACAAATACGTGTAACACAAGACGAGCATTACGCCAGTAGTGTGCGTCGACATCCTGGCCGAACATGTGGATGAGGTGGTCCATCACTCGCATACCAAGCGATGCTTTGCCAGATTCAGTGGAGTTTGTTCCTGGCTTGAGCACGAGATGTGCAATCATAGCGGCTGTTAGCGCTGTCTTGTGGGGTTGCTCGGTAGCCATAATCCGAAAAGCAGAAAGCACGGCCACCGGGAACTCAAGAGCCTGTGCCTCGAGCCATGCACAAACTTTTGGAATTTCCACAGCACTCTGGAATCCTTCGTCGCTTCCTAAGTGGAAAAGAGATTGGTGGATTTGACGGGTTGCCTCGATTTGCTGCATGCGTTCACGGTCCATGGGACCGTATGCACCTGACGAAGGGCCGTGACGTGAGTCGCCGCGGCGTTGTCCTCGAGATCCACCACGATTACGATACCATCCGCGGTTTCCTTCATGCCGCGGTGGCTCAGGCTTCATATCCCATTGCCCACGGTCGTCGTATACCATCGTAGGTTGCAGCAAGCTGAGGAACTGCGCCCTGGTCACGAATCGCGTGTGATTATGTCATCATGTCCCAAGGGTCGAAAGGTCAAATGGATGGACAAAACAGCTTGGTCACAGCAATCGACGTGCAACGACGCGTTGCATAAAACATCGAGTCAAGTCATGTCTTCGACTGCAAAGCTGCGTGCCTGCTTGCGCTGCCATTATGCACAAACAGCTGCAGAATTTCACGCAAAAGGATGCCCAAACTGCCAAGACATGCTGGATGTAGGTATTCCGCACGTGTGCAATCCGTGACTAACGCGATAGATGCAAGGCAGCCAAGAGCGCGTCGCCGACTTTACGACGTCCAACTTTGATGGACTCATATGCATGCTGCAGCCCGAAGAAAGCTGGGTGGCAAAATGGCAGCGAATCGGTGCGTAACTGGAATACTAACGAGCCCAGAAAAGCGCATGGTCGGCTTATACGCTGTGAAAGTCGTGGGTCGTTTGCCAAATGCAAACGATTAACAGGCCCTCACTAAAGCATACCCAATTTTAATAGGTTTTGTACTATACAACAAATGCCAAGCAGCGGCTACGACAGAATGCGGTGCGGTGTGTTTAAGGAGACGTCTCTCCCGGCAGCAACGTTTGGATCTTTTCTAGCAAATGGTCGACACGGGACTCGATGGCATTGGCCACATTGTGCGCACGGTCTAGTTGCAGCATAAGCTTTTCGATCGAGTCGGGATCAGACGGCATAGTGGACTGGTCAATGACACTCAACTCGTTCAAGAGGTCTGACAAAGTTTGGTTTTCAGTGAGTGCGGACGAAGGGGACATTTCAGCAGCGCTTGGCGCCACAGGGGAGTGGTCCATTTGATTCATACTCAGAGCATCAGCTAGCATGGGCTGGATCTGTGGCTCGGGAGGATGATCGGCCGACGAGTCGGATGCAATATGCCGCACCCAAGCGCCGATAGCCCCCAGGTAGCCTTCATGCCGTAAAAAGTAGGCACGACGACGTCCTTTACTCCAGAAGCGGATAGCGTAAGAGAGTGTTGCGATAGTGGCTTGGTGGCCGCGGATAAAGCAGCCACCAAAGTACACACGATCAAGTCGGTACTTTTCAGCATTCATGTGCGCGATTTGGCCGATATTGTTGCTAATGGCGTACAGCAAGCTGCGGCAGATGTCTTCTTGAGAGAATCGTGCACGACGACGCTCTGATGCTGTACGGGCTTCATCAGCTTGCTCAGGTGAGGCACTGCGCCTATCCCAGCGGAACACCTTGCCGAAACTAGACGCAATCGTCGACGCTGACAAGCCCAGGTGATCTAATCCCACTGGCCCGTAGATATCACCAACAAGCATGTCGACATTACTATTGTCGCCACGCTCAAACAAATCCAACATTTCGTCAAAATTACTCGCATCGGTCAGCAGACCAAGCAGGCCCCACAAGGTACCACCTCCTAGACTCGTGCCACTTACACGCTCAAATTTTCCTGATTCGTCGATCTTGAGAATACTGACACCAGAGCCAATATTGACAAGCAAGCAAGGCAGCTTAGGCGTAGGTTCACTTTCAAACAGAGGCTCATACATCGGTGGAGTGGGACTGGGTCGGGGGAGGTTAGCATCTTGGCTGGGCAGAACCCTCGAGTCGCCACGGCGCATATTCAGCGATGACTTTGGATGCCGTTTGTACAGGTCGTCCATGAGATCGTCAGAGAACCAGAATACTTCGTCAGGGATCAACGTCATAAAATTAAGACCTGTGATGAGGCACGCCATTTCGTCTTCACGCTGCACCTCAACACCCAGTTCGTCTTTGAAGCGTTGATAAAATAAGTGCGCACCACCACCTGTAGCCATAATTTTCACACTCTTTCGCATCTCTTCCATCGTGACCTGATTCGCCAAAGCGCTGCGCTCAATGAGCTCTCGAAGAAATGCCATGCACATGTCCATGTTACTGGACTCGAACTTGGTGAAATTGAGGCGTCCGCCTGGAAACTGCTCTGGTAGCGAGCGCTGTCGCAAACTCGTAGGGTGAAACAGCGGCGAGGAGCCCAAGTTAGTTGGCTTTAATGTGCCTTGGCGCGAAACATCCGATTCGTTACCTCCATCAGAGGACACGGGCGAAGAGGGCGCATGAGTGAAGTAAACGACTTTCGCAAGTGAGCCACCCACATCGACCGCAATGTGAGACACACGTTCGACATGATTCGGAAGGTAGATATCGTAACCGTCACGCTTCGTGCACTGAGGCGTTTCTTCGTCCTTATCCATAATGCGTGCACCATGCGTGCGCATGAAAATGTCCACAGGTACAGCGACCGGTGGACTCACAAAATTTAGCCCCATTCACAACGCGCAAACAGTATCTGGTGCCGCCAAGTCGTCGACCTCGCTAATCTCAGGCGCTCACTGCACTTAGCACACGCGCGCGAGACGACCGGGTTTCCATCTTGGGACTACGCCAGTTGGACGCCGCTGCGCGTGCCATTAGTCAGTGACACGTGGAGTTGTCGCAACACAGAAGTGTGCCTACTTGGTGGTGGGCGAGGTAGAGGCATCGATTAGCCACGCTTGGCAGTCCACATTTACTGGTTCACCCTGCCCCTTCTAATCAAGCACTCGCAGTGCAACGTGTACGACCGCGGGCTGCATTACCATGTCAGGATATAAATATGATGAGGAAGGTGGCCAGTTCACGACATTCGCACTGACGGCCTTTCTTGCTTTTATGGTGCCGTATACGTACCGCTCTCTCCGGCCCAAGCGCGATCCAGGTACGTGATGACATCTAATTTATCGTGCAGCAATGATCCATGGCTGGCTGGACCAGCGTGGCCACAAGCACAGTCATGTTCAAAAGCTTATGCGCACGTCACCCATCTCTTCGATCGTGCGTGGCTTGATGCTCGTATGTGGCTGGGCTGCCGTGGCATATTTGTTCCAACGCGTCATTCAGGTGGCCAAAAACTCTGGCTTTGTCGCATACGATCCATTTTCGATTCTTGGCATTGCCACATCTGCCACGGAGCGTGAAATCCGCCGCCAGTATCGCCGTCTGAGCTTGGAGTTTCATCCCGACAAAGTGAGCAGCGACTCGAATAAGACCAAAGAAGAGATTGAATCCCACTACATCGAGATTACCAAAGCGTACAAGTCGCTCACCGATGAAACAACGCGCAGAAATTATGAGGAATACGGCAACCCAGATGGCCGCCAGGAAATGACCATGGGTATTGCGCTGCCGACATGGATTGTCGACAGCAAACACAATGTGCTCGTGCTTCTGGTGTACGGCCTCATCTTTGGCGTAGGTCTGCCTCTTCTTGTTGCGCGTTGGTGGTACGGTTCGCGTTCGCGAACTAAAGACGGCGTCCTTAATGCCACTGCGCTTTCGTTCTTTATGCGTCTGAAGCCTAGCACGCCTGTGGATGACATTCTACGCATGATGGCTGAAACAGAAGAGTTTTCGAAAGACTTTGTGGGTCGCTTGCGTGAAAGGGATCTGCCAGCGTACAATGATCTTGAGAAGCGCACATTGGATGCATATCGTGAGCTGCGTGATGCCGACCTGTTGACAAACGACTTGCCAGAAGACGTGCGCCGAGCCTTGGTTCTTCTCACAGCATACCAATACCGTGTCGACTCGGGTAATGCTAATGTGGAACAAATCAAGCTGGAGATGGGCCACTATGCCGAAAAGATGCTGATGAGTCTGTTGGCCATAAGCACTGCTCATAACCGTCTCGAACAGTCGAACGAGATTCGTCACTTGCTTCCCCACTTTGTGCAAGCTGTGCCACTCCACGGCGGCCGTGTGTCGGAGCTTCTCCAGTTGCCTTACATGACACTGTCGCTGGCCAAGTCGCTTGTACCCCTTGAGGCCGTTGTCAAGCATGGCTTGCAGGGTTTGTGGAAAGTACCTGATGCAGAGCGTCGTGCTATTCTTATGCGCGAAGACGACGGCTTGACTGAGGAGCAATACACAACGTGTATGCGTGCGTTAGGCGAATGGCCACGCCTTGAGCTGGCGGATGCGTATTACACCGTGGTGGGCGAGGAGCAAGTGAACGCCGGCTCACTCATGCATCTCGTCATAAAGCTGCGTCTGCTTCCATTGAAGCGGGATGGCTCGCTCCTCCGCAATGGACGCCGTCTTGATGCACGCGACAAAAAGTACGGTGAAGATTGTGTGCGTCCCGGCACACTGGAGGCAGATACGCTCAACGAGGCCAATGCCGGTCGCGAGCCCATGGGCTATGTCCATGCGCCCTACTTTATGGAAGAGCGTGTACCTCGCTGGTTCATGCAGATGGGCGATCCCAAGTCTGACCATCTTATCATGTCGCCGATTCGCTTTGGTGACATGAGCACCGCGCAACTGCGTATCGTCACGGCACCTATCATTGCGCCGCCCGAGTCAGGTGTCTACACGTTCCAAGTCGAGGTCAACTCCGACTCGTACCTGGGTTCGCGCGTCGTCAAGGTCATGAAGCTGACGGTGTCGGAGCCCATCGTGCCTCGACCCGATGAGGAGGACGAGATTTCCGACCCTGAAGAGGATACCATTGCGGGCCAGATGGCCCTCATGCGTGGCGAGCGCGTCAAGCCCTCGAATGTCGTGTACGAGGACGACGAAGATGACGAGGACGACGAGGAGGACGATGATGACGACGAAGAAGCAAATGATGCACGTCCTCACGACGATAGCGACTCCGATTCAGACTAGGGTCGTAGAAAACTAACTACCGCCAAACTGCTGCTGAATACTGGCTTGGTTCTTGGCACGACCGGCAGCACGCTTGCCCGACTGGAAGCGGTCCAGCATGCCACGCGATACTTGGTCGGACTGGTGGCTGAGGAAAAAGGACGAGAAAGGCGTGCCATCCGGGTTGGTCTGTGGTGGCTTGGGCCATGTCATGATCTGGGAGTAGAGGCACAATTTGGACTGGACTGCATGCGACACTGTGGCTCGTATCGTGGTCGGTGTTTGGATCGAGGTTAGTGCATGCAATGGTGCGTCTCCATGCACCGCATCCTGCGTGAAATGGTCGGTGTCCCATGTCCACCTACTCATAGGTGGGCCGGTTCCCATGCCTGGCCGATCGTCACAGCACACCCAGAGCACGATGCGGCCCTCCTCACGTACAAGCGACGTATCGAGGATCGGGGCATCCAGCGCACAGGCATCGCGCACAGGCAGTCCAGGAGCCGATACATCGGTCGTAAGCTGATCGAGACGGACAGTGAAGAGCGCTTTAGCTCCTTCCACCCGAATGACGAGCCAGTCGTGCTCGCCATCGTGGAAATATAGGAGTTGATGGATCACGAGGGAGGTCGCGCCTGCTTTGGCATCCTCTCCGGGCAAGTCGTCGCGCTTGGCACGCTTGGTCGCTGGCTCAGGCTCTTGCGGATCAAACCCGCCTTTGTGGGCCAGGTTGTTCGCTGCTTTTTCTCGGCGGCGCTCCACGGCGGCATCTACACAGACAAACTGCGCCATGGCTTCCGCCGCGAGGTGGCAAGTAGCCTGCAGCGCATACTTGCCATTCGCATCACTACACCATGCACGCAAGCATGCACCGCCATCGCTTGTGATAAGGACAGGTTTCCTCGAGCATGGAAAGCCGGCGCTTTCGGCACGGTCCGCCGGCACAACCACAAGAGCTCCCACACAGCTGCGTGACCCAAGCAAGTACTGCTGCACGATATGGGCTGCCCGGTGTGGTCCCCAGCGCGAGAGACGGATATGTTCATCTCGATCGCAAGTAACGATCGTGGATGGCGTATCAGAGGAGGCATCGCGCAGGAATGCAAGGCAGGTTATCATGCTCACATGACCCAACTTGGGTCGGGGGCCTTGGGCCGAAGCGGCACCAGACGATGCGACGTCTGTGTCAGCATCGGCCAGGCTCTGTACCTGCTTTGGATGGGACGGATCGATCACAAAGCTCCATACATCGCCAAATTTGTCCGCCACAACCATTTCACGGTCGCTGACCCAATGCACCGTGCCGGCGCGCTTGGCCAGCGGCTGAACAAACACTTCCTTTCCGTATTCCACGTCATCAATGCACCACACACGCAGAGCTTTGTCGTCTGAAGCAACAGCAACATACTTTTCATTGGGCGAAATAGCACAGATGCGTGGGAAGCACACCATATGAGGCGGAATTGGTGCATTCGAATCCACGCAAGTGTCCAGCGCCCCGCGCCTCTCGCCTGTATGTGCATCAAATACCAAGATGTTGCCAGCAGTCAGCGCCACCACATACCGTGATGATGCATCCACAGCATGTACCGGCAGCGGCACCTGTGCCTCGCTGCTGCTATCGTCGCGCATGACAAACACCCAGGTTCTGAGGCGCTGGAAGCTCAGGATATGATCACGTGCTACATGACAAGCCTACTCATCGTCCGTGTCTGGTTCACGCTCGCCGCCGTACATGAGCCAGCGGCTCAAGCGCAAGCGGCGGCGCTCTTCTTGAGCCTTTTTCTCGTTACGGGTGAGCTTTTTCTTGCCTTTCTTTGCCTTGAGCTTCGACATATCTTCCTCGTCATTCTCATCACCGCTCTGAGGTGCGCTGGGAGCGGCACTACCAGGCGCACTGGGAGCGGCGCTGTTGGGCTCCGTGCCCGCAGGCGTGCTGGTCTGGGATGCATCGGCAAAGTTTTCACTCGCAATGTCAGTGCGTTGTTTCGACACAATGCGGCCGTTCTCCACGTTCCAAATCTCAGGACACAGCGCGCTGATGAATTCTTGGTTGTGCGAAATGATAATGACCGCACCGGCCCACTCACGGATAGCCACGGCCAATCCGCCCAGGGCTTCACGATCCAAATAGTTCGTGGGCTCATCGAGCACGAGCACTTGCGGATTGTTCCACAAAGCAGCAGCCAGGACGACCTTGACTTTTTGTCCACCACTGTAGCCGCCCATGGCATTGTTCTCGGCAATCTCCCCATTCAGACCGACAGCCTCCAGCTCCGAGCGGATCGCTTTCTGGCTCAGGTCACGACTGCCCGCACCTTCACGCGATGCGTCAAAGTCATCAAACTTTTGCACAAGCTTCGAGAAGCCCAACTCGAGCAGACGCTCCCTAGGAATCCATGAGTTGTAGCGGTGCTCTAAACCGACCCACTTGATTTCGTATTGGTAGCTCTTCTTGAGCTTGCTGCGACCGACAATATACTCAATCACGCGCTTCTCACCCGTCTGCGACACGATTGGCACCTTCATCTGTTCGGTCTCCTCGGCACTCATCTTACGGGTCGCCTTTTCGGTGATTTCGCGGTCATGGCCATCTTGGTAACGCCAACGGATGTACTGGCACGCAGTTTTCTCTAGGTGCTGTTCAAGGTGATGGAATGCATGCTGGGCCATCATGGCGACGCGCAGATTCGGGTGCTTTTCGACCTTGCCCTCGTTCGGCACAATTTCGCCCGTCAGTACCTTGATCAAGGTACTTTTACCCGCACCGTTCGGGCCAATGACACCCACACGACTTGACAAACTCACAGACACAGATGCGTCCACAAGTGATGGGCGCGGCATGCTGGGATAGTGCACGGACACATGCGACGCCTTGAGAATGGTACGAGTGTTAGAACGCACACCCATCAACGAGCCAGGCGGTGGGAACGTAAACTTGACAGTCGTGGCCGCGAGTGAGTAGTAGCTCTTCGCCTCCGGGCGCGTCTTCACAAACGCGGACAAGTTGCCATGGTAGTACTTGAGCTTCTTGTGTTCATAGTGGATGATTTCTGTGCATACATTGTCAAGGAAGCTGGAATCATGGGACACAATCAGCACAGTCACATTCGTGTTGGATACAAGATAGTTCTCGAGCCACTTGACCGACTGCACATCCAAGTGATTTGTCGGCTCGTCCAGCAGCAGAATGTCAGCACCAATCAGCATGGCTCGAGCGAGCTCCAGCTTCATCTTCCAACCACCACTCAGACTGCCCACAGGCGTTTGCTGCTTCTCGTCATCAAAGCCGACCGAGCGAAGAGCTTTAGCGACATCTTCCTTGCTCTTATGGCTTAGCTTAGGGTCGCCCAGCACAAAGTCAAGAATCGGCTTAGAGCCATCCTCGCCCTGCAGTGAATGCTCGACCATGACGGTGCGGACCTTGTCCTGCTCAGGATATCCCTCAACTTTGCCGTCGCGCATGGCCTTGAGCAGCGTCGACTTGCCACTGCCATTCGCAGCCACAATACCGTACCGATGACCACGATACAGACGCAACCGGGTGTGGTTCAGCAGCAGTAGACCACCGTATGCGAGACTAAAGACAGTGTCACACAGCTTTTCTCCATCCAGCTCACTGCCGTCGTCTTCCGGCTTGCCAAAGCGATCTAGGTCACGCTGCTCAAACTCGGCGCGGATCGCATCCGTCGCCTGCTGCGCGCCCTCGGGCGTCTCACACACACGGCGCAAATATGGCAGAACATATACGTCGTTCCATGGCTCCGCTTGCACAACACGCTTGTCAGCGAGGCGAACGAGCAAACGTGCAACGTATTCAAGGCCTGTGCGCGTGTACGAGTCGCCCAGAGCCGAAAATACAATACCCGAAGGAACGTGCGGCTGCACGGCTTTCGCAAGGCATTGGAGCGCATGTTCACGGTCCGCCGCCTGAGCGGCCACGGGGTCGGTGCTGTGAGGATCGTCTTTGGACTTGTCTGCCTCTGCAAACGCGGCGCGAAGCGTTTGCACAGCGCTCTTGGCATGTTCCCGCACCTCGGGGAAGCTAGCACCTTGCTCAATGCGTTCGACAGACGGGAGCAGCGAAGGCAGGTACATCGCAGCAGTATGCGGGTCACGAACCAGCTTGCACAGATTGTCGACGATGATCACCGACTGGCGCTGGACAGTCTGACTGCGCTCGTTCAAGGCGCGGCTCAGCAGAGGCACCATCACAGCAAGCGCGGGACCTGTCACCTCGGCCACAAACGTAATAGATGACAGCTTCTTGATGCAGTCGGGCACAGTATCCGGACGGTCCATACATCCGACGAGGTCGGGGATAAATGGACGGATATCGTTGTTGTCAATGACACCACACACTTTCGTGGCCGTCTTGATGGCCTGCTTCGATACCTCAGCCTTGGTTTCGTGCATGCCCTGTGTCAAGACAGGCGTGATTTGGGTGAGCTCATCACCGACCTGCTCGTACGCAAGGTCAGCGAGACGACTAATAATCTTGAGGGCGCCCACTTTGGCCTGCCACTTGGCCGTGCCAGAGGTAATGACGTTGTACAGCATTTCGAGCAATTCAGCAGCGGCTTCTGGTGGAAACAGGGGCACAATAGCTCCCATCGCTCCCTCAGCAGCCTTCTTCGCCGCCTCATTCTTATCTCCGTATCCATCCAGCAGCGGTGGGATGGCGTTGACGAGCCATGGCTCTGCACCCAGTGGCATAGGTGCGTTTTTACCTGCCACCTTAGAGGCTACGGCACCCAGGCCGATGGCCGCGCGTTCACGTAAATGGGCTTGCTTCTTGTCCTTGAGCTTGTCCAGCAGCTCATCCAGGATACGCTCAGAGAGGAGCGTACGCAGCCCATTCGTGTTTATGTACTCTGTCAACGTCTCTGCATGACGGTGTGCATCTTCTGTGCTCACACTGTCCCACAGCGACTGTAGCGCGGCCGCACTCGTCGTCATGGTGTAGAGGGCACCAGGGGACCCGGTTGCAAAGGGTTTTTAATCTTGGACAAAAAAGTCGGACATGCATGCAATGACTAAGCCACGCTGCATACACGTGCGGCTACCATCCCAGCCCTTCGTCCCAGGCCGTGTACATGAGCACACTCAGTGCGCGCAGTTCGCGGCACTCCACGATCGCGGTGACATAGTCGTTCGGTGTGGCATTGAGTGCAACTTGTGCTTGCTGAGAAACGAGAGGCAGGACTTTGGCCAGCAATAGCGGCTTGTCGGTGCGTCGGACTTCACTCGCACGCACGCCATACGACGAAGCGATGTTATGGAGAAAAAGCGAAAAGACCTGATTGCATGATGCAGCAAATACAGATGCAAAGTCTGGTGAATCGATGTAGTCTTTGGTCTCATCGAGAAGCACGCGCAGAGATGGTGTAATAGCCGGGTTCTCTGTCTCTAGGGCACCAGCATCCAGCAGCATTTGCATTTCGTCACGCTCCGACTCGGGGAGGAGGATACCACGGAAGCCATTAGGCGCAGCCCATACCACGCAAGTATTGTCGGCAGACTTTTCCACACGGTCACGTATCCGTTCTACCAACGCCTCGAAATGGCTGAAGGTAAGCATAGTCTTGAGCGGCATACTGTCCACCTCTTCGTGCACGGCACGCCGTACATATGCGGCTACTTCGCGCCAGCCACAATGCAGAAACCAGTAGCTGGATGTGAGGTACTTTTTCTCTGTATCTTGAGAGAGCCGCTCATCGGCGCTTGCATCGCCTCGGTCCGTATCGTCCGTTCCGTCGCCATGCAGCTCGATGTAGTGCGGCTCTTCCGCATCATTTGCATCCTGCTGCGTCTTTCCCAGAGCGTCGCGCTTGGACTGCTGTTCTAGTGCGGTCATGTATGAGCGGCGGCCTAATAAATTGAGCTGGACGTGGATCTGCAGTGATAGGAACACGAGCGTGTATAGCGTAGTAAATGTACGTTCGAACGATGTGTGCTTGATTTCATTCCACAAACGCAGCTTTGTCGCCCGCCGCTCTTCTTCGCTCACGAGAACAGTCGGTTCCGCCTCGGCTGAGATAGGTTCAGGGGGATGGTCAGGCGCGAGGTTTTTGCCGTGGGAGGGCTTCTGTGGCACATCGGTAGACTGAGGATGTGTCACAGGTGATGCCTTGTCTTCGTCAGACGCCGGCTGGTCAGGTACGATCTCTGGCTTTGGCACCGTCTGCTCCGATACGGCAGGTGGTGCTGCTGGCTCGGGCTTCTTATTTTGCTCACGCAGAGCATGGCTAATGGACTCAACATCCATCTCCTCGAATATTTGGGTCGATAATGTAGGCAACAGAGCCATGATAGTAAAGTTGCAATCCTCCTGGTTCTGCAGGAATCGGCGGCGCAGGTTCTCGCGCGCTACGCGATCACGAAGCAGGCGCTCCTGCATATCGTTGAAGCGAGCGAGCGCATACTGCGCAAACATGTACAGGCCACCGATCAAGCCTGTCGTGATAGCCACCACGCGCAGTGAGCGCTTAGCCCACGTACGCGCTCGCGACGACATGCTGGCAGCGGAGAACGGGTTTGGTGGCCAGTCCCTCTCGAAGCGCGGCTGGGAGGACGTCGTGATTTCCTGGCATGTTACATAAGCCTAGTAGGCGTGTGTGCGTTGGACGCGCGGCGTGTGGTGAGCCGTGACACTTGCATGGGTTGACTTGGTACATTTGACGGTGGGCGTGATGAGCAGTAGCGCGCGAGTCATTGATGCGTACGTGTGTGTGTGTATGCTAACATGAGTCTGTTTGAGCGTACCGTCGATATCGTGCAGTCGCTTCCGCCCAGTGGTCCGATTCAAACGTCGTTCGAGGAGAAGCTCGCGCTATATGGGTACGTTGCAAGCACTAATGAGACGGCAGACTGTACAAGCAGGGTACGATCTGCGTAGACTAACATGATCAGCCACAGAAGGAGATATCACGTCTCGCCGTCCGGGTATGTTTGATATGCTGGGACGTGCGAAATGGGACGCATGGGAGCGTCAGCGGGGATACACGACACAGGACGCGAAGCAGCTTTATGTTGAGAGCATGCTGAAAGTTTTGCGCCGTTTCGAAGATCGACCTTTGGCTATATCACTTATGGCAGAGCTGGAGGCGTATAGCGGCGACGTGGCAGAGCAGGTGATGAGCGGTACTCTTGCCGATACGGCCAGTGTCGTATCGTCCAGCTTGGATCATAGCCCATCACAGCGGGCGTACGGATCCATGATCCAGGATGACAACGAAACAGATGACGATGAACACCCGGAACTCTTGCACAAGCAGCTTCAGGAGGCACACGATGCACGACACCGAGTTCTTTCGTCGTCCAACGGCACGAACACAACCCAAACAAACAGTGGTTCCCACGACACTGTCACGGTGAGCGACATGCCACAGGGCGTTTCTACATGGGGCAAGGCGCAGGATCCGCATGCATCAACACGACGACCTGGCGTCCTCTCACAGCCCCCAGCCCCGCCTCGACCTTCTGCTCGTCCACGTCGCTCAGCAGTGCGCGCAGAAGACTCGGCGATGGGCAGTGAACGTGGCGGGACACCATCTTTCACTTCAGCACAAGAAACGCGTTCCGTGCATAACGGACCGATGGGCCGTTACACGCCGTCAGCAAGTGGCCGGTCAAGTGTGAAGGGAGGCATGCCACCGGCGTCACGCTCAGCAGCAGCCTACCAATCGTCCTCTTCAGCGCCGCGGGGACTGCGAGCGCAAAGCGCTGAGTTGGATCAGACGCTTCGTGCAATGCAAGCATCGCTCGCCACACTCACAGAGCGGCTGGAGCGCACAGAATCGACACTCTCGCGCCGTGAATCCAAGAGCTTACCACGCCTTTTTCTGCATCATACCATGGCGGCATCATACGCCACTTTACAGGATATTGGCGCGTTTTTGGGACTGGTCATGCGCCCTGACGATACACCCACGCCAAGCTACGAGGCGTGGCGTGCACATGGCCTAAGGTCGTCGAAGCCATACTCGTTTTGGCCACTCCTCCGCTCTCCTTTCAAGTTCGCTGCGTTGGTCGTGGGACTTATTTTGCGAATCCTGCTTGACCTGTCGTCGCTGTTTGTCGTGGCTAGCTTATTGGTGGCGGCGCTGCGACAGATATCGGGACGAGGTGATCCATGGATCGCGCTACGTTTGCTAGGTCGCATGAATACGCGGCTGACTTTTCTGGCCAATGCAGCTAATCGGCGTACGCTTGTGCGTACGCTGTTAGCAAGCATTGTGCTGGGCGGCGTCACACTCGAGTCGACAAGGAACTTGACGCATTAGAACGCGCCGTCGGGTGTCACAAGTGTATCGCACAGCTGATCCGCTGCATCATGGGGCACTGCTTCAACGATCTGCTCACGAAGTGCCAATGCCACTGTGACTGGTGGTGACTGTGGCTGTTGCCTCTTTGTTCGATCCAGATACCGATCGTAGTACCCCTTGCCATGGCCAAGCCTGCCGCCGTGTAGATCAAATGCCACCCCTGGAAGGATGATGAGATCTAGGCCAGTGCCACCTGTTGTTGGATCAAGTGCATCTTCGCGCTGTGTCCCGTCTGCGAGCGTAAGCGAAGGCTCGGCAATGCCCCATTTGTTGTACGTGAGACCATGTTCTAGTTCCTCCAAGTCCATTATACGCAGCATGCTCATGTCCGTCGAGAATTTGTGTGCGGCACGTGCAGCCACAGCACCATGTTGTACATTGGAGAACCTCGGTATGTAAAGACGCTTTCCTTGTCGAAGCACATGGCGACACAGCTCCCACGTATCGACCTCACCAGTTGGCATGCTCAGGTACACACTAACTGCGCATGCACGTTCATAGCACGGAAGATGCAAGACGTGTTCCATTACAGACGCTGACTGCTGCTCGATTTCGTATCTTGGGATCTGTTCGAGCACTGCTTTCATGCGCTGCCGAAGTGCTCGTTTCGCCGCATGCCATGCCGCGGCGGACGACATCGAAGTTCGTAGGTGGAGTGCATTGCAAGGTGCGGCGTTGAAATTGCTGACTCAGCGAACGGGCCTTGGTTGGTGCCAAAATGAATCCTGGCAGGCTACCGTTCTCCTTGTCACTGATGGACGTGGGTCGCGGATCGTCTATGCGGTCACGGTCCTCGCAGCCGTCGCAAGACTTGGCCGAAGCTTATGTGAATGAAAAGAGTCGCAAGCATGATTCGTTCACGGAGAAGGAGCAAGCTGCAGCTAGCGAAGGCGCTCAGCAAATGCTGCATCGCGCGGCGCCTGTGATCACACGTGCTGAGCTTTTTCTGGTGGGACTACTAACCTTCGTGGCACTGATTGTCCGTTTCTATCATATTGAGAGACCTAGCAGCGTCGTGTTTGATGAGGTACATTTTGGTGGTTTTGCGTCCAAGTACCTCTCGCGCAAGTTTTTCATGGATGTGCACCCGCCGCTGGCCAAGCTGTTGATTACGTTCGCAGCGTGGCTCCATGGCTTCAAGGGTGAACACAGCTTTCGTGAGATTGGTCTTGAGTACTTGACGGCGCCGGACATGGAGCAGGTCCCCTACGTTGCGATGCGCTCGGTCAGTGCGTTGTTTGCGACACTGACTGTCCCTCTTGCATACCTTACTGTCCGTGGCCTTTCGATGCGCCCCACATCAGCATTGCTGGCCGCTTTGCTCGTCATTTTCGACAACGCACTGACAACGCAGTCCCGATTCATCCTGCTTGATGCGCCACTCGTGTTCTTTGTCGCTGCGTCGCTGTGTTCATGGGTATATTTCTGTCAGCTGGACGCACGCAACGCCTTTTCGCGTCGCTGGTGGGCCATGCTGGCACTGACAGGTGTGTGCCTGGGACTAGGACTCAGCTGCAAGTGGGTGGGCCTGTTCACGATGGTGAGTGTGGCCATGGCTGTGGCTGTGCAAATGTGGTACCATCTCGGCAATCTGCGTTTGCCCGTGCAGACTGTGGCTCGACATGTGGGTGCGCGTGCTGTGTGTCTCGGTGTCGTACCGCTTGTCGTGTACATGCTGACGTTTGCCGTTCATTTCAAGGTGTTGTCCCTGCCAGGCGACGGCGAGTCGTTTATGAGCTGGCCCTTCCGGCAAACGCTCAAGGACAACTCCATGCCAGACACATTTGCAGATGTGGCACTTGGCTCGACGGTGCGTATCAAGCACCTGAACACGCTAGGCGGTGCGCTGCATTCGCATCCACACTCGTATGAAACGGGCAGTATGCAGCAACAGATCACGCTGTACCCCTTCATGGACGAGAACAACGAGTGGATTATGATCCTCGCGCCAAGGGATGATGAATACGTGAGAAAGGAAGATGGACACGCGGTCACACCGGACGATGAGTACACGCGGTTCTACCACAATGTTACCCATGTGAAAGACGGCGATATGGTGCGATTCCTGCACAAGCAGACCATGGTCCGACTGCACTCGCATCACAACCACCGCCCACCTGTGAGTACGGGCGACTATCAGAACGAGGTATCAGGTTACGGATTTCCGAGTGAGCGATTTGGTGGTGACTTTAACGACAACTGGGTCATTGAAATCTACAAGCAGCCCAGGAGCGTTCGTTCGGCTGACAAGAATCGCCCTATTACGCTGCGTACCATCTTTCGTCTACGTCATGCGATGCTTGGATGCTACTTGTATTCGCACAACGTGCGTCTCCCGAACTGGGCGTATGATCAACAAGAGGTGACGTGTAACGGCAGTCCTCCGATGGAGAACTCGCTCTGGTACTTTGAGACGAGCGAGCATCCATTGCAAGATGTTAAGACATCTCCCACGATCAACTATGAGCGACCGGGCTTTTTGTCCAAGTTTCTCGAGCTGAACAAGGTCATGTGGAAGGTGAACAACGACATTGTCGATCAGCATACGTACGGCTCGCGCCCACATCAATGGCCTTGGATGCGCCGTGGTATCAACTTTTGGGTCAAGAATCACCGTCAAGTGTATCTGATTGGTAACCCCATGGTGTGGTGGTCGGTCCTGGCGAGCGTTTTGCTGTACGCAGGCATTCGTGTGCTCCTGATCTTGCGTGCGCAGCGCGGATACAAGGACTTTACGCACACGACCGTTGTGCAGTACGACCGCGTTTGTGGCTTCCTCGCCGCAGCGTATGCGGCCCACTTCGTGCCCTTCTTCCTTATGAAGCGCCAGCTATTCTTGCACCACTATTTGCCAGCGCTGTACATTGGCATTCTGCTCACAGCTGCTGTGTACGACCTGCTTTCAAGCCGCCTGCGCCCTATGGTGCGCCTGTACGTGACGCTCGCGATGGGTGCGTGGGCTTTGTACGAGTTCAGTCGGTATGCGCCGCTCACCTATGCCTCGCGGTGGACCAACGAGGCGTGTGGCAGCGCAATCCGACTTAAGACATGGGACTTTAACTGTGTGGACTTCCCTGACAGCAAGCGGGAGTACGCTGATTTTGAGCCGGTCGTCAGTCACGCTGACGGTCGTGGCAGTGCTGACGAGGATGCGATTTTGCCCTTCCACCTTGGCCATGTTCTGCCACAGCATATCTTGCCACAACATCTCACATGGCGCGCCAAGCCGACCGGCGCGTACCCCGAAGAAAAGCCGGCGCCCTCGGGCATGAGTGACGGCGATGCGCCTGTGCCCAACGTCAGTGGCCTGGATCAGTCGCAGCGGCAACAGGCCGTGCTCGAAGGCACGAGTGCCCTCAAAATACCGGCAGAGGAAGGGGGCTCATCCAGCCGTAGCTAGACAGCTATGACTTTCCTTAGACACATAATACACACTATGCTGAGGTTGTGACGGCGGGAGTGCGAGCCAGAGCCGCGGTGCGTAACATCCATGCGACATTCTCGTACGCGACAAAAGTGACACAAGTGCCGGGTAAGATGCGAACGGCATTGGTGGCAAACCCGCGATAGAACGCGTGGAATCCCTCTTCTTGGGCCGTGCGCTTGACACACGTCCATACGTTCGGATAAAGATGAGCCGTCGCGTGGCTCTGGACACGCGAGCGCACCACCTGATATGGATACGTGAGGGTAATGGCCACTAATTTCGCAACACCTGAAAGGATGGTATACTCGGTGTTGCTCAATTTGACATTGTCGAGCTCCTGTTCAGAATACGCGTTCTTGCGCGTAGCATCAGAGCGACGGAGCTGGGAGATGGATCGCCACTGCTTGAGTTGTTCGTACGCCATGAACTGAATAGCACCATTCGATACGCCTAGGATCGCGAGTCCCACCCCCTTGTACAGACCCATGATACCTTCCGTTCGTAAGGTATGCACGAGACCATGGATCAGGCCACGGTAGGCCACCGGCCTTTCAGCTCCAGGCTCACGAAGATATTGCGCCAGACCTGCACGCGCTGGATCACCGGCCACAGACCCATTCACGCCTGGGCGCAGCGGCAATTCGGCCATGGTCGTCGTAAACATGCGTGTCTTGACGACCCAAAGGGGGTTCGTCATGATGGCGGTGATGACACCACTCTCGGTCGCTGCTAGCAAATGGCCACCGGGAGAGAGGCGCGTGGGCTCAGCGCCCTCTTTCTGAGGCGCCATGGCCTCTTTGAACATCGTGTACCACAGAAAGTACAGGCCCCAACTAGAGGCATTGCCGACGACATTCGGCACAACGCCACGGTACAGGCCCCCCCATCCGTAGTTCTTGTATATGCCATAGATTCCATCAGCGATATCTACAATTTGTCTGCCTCCCATGCCCCAGTACAGCCAAGGCCGCCGTGCAATGGCTTGATAAAAGGGCGAGCGCTCCGTAGGCACGGCTGAAAACGCCGACTGATTCACCTGGAAGCGGGTCTTGAGCAGGTCGAGTGGATTCATACACAGCGTCGATACGGTGCCAGCGACAACACCAGCAACTGCATGATCAACAGCAGGTGTTGAAAAGTACGACACAGCAGTCTCTGCCGTCGTGGCTGGGCGGCCGCTCATCGTCGTGGGTATCCAAAAAAATATCTTTCGCCTATGGAGGATGCATTTGGCGGCGGCGCATTAAATTGCGCCGCACTTTCCGAGGCCGTGCGCCGAGGGGCTCCGCTCCTTCGTTCTGCATGCCCAGCAGCTCACTCGGCCACAGTAGATAGGGCACTTGTTCGCGTGGCACGCCTGCAAGGAGGGGCGCGGGGCGGTCGTGACGCCATTGTACGATATCAGCATACGCATCCGAGTCCAAGGCGCCCCAGAGCGGCAGGTCGAGAGCGCCCTGCAAGAGACCGAGTGGAAGACCCGTGTCGTCCTGGGCGCGCTTCAATATTTGGCCATCCAAGGGGGTCAACAGGTGCATCTCGCCCCGCTCCATGTCAATGGAACGCACAAGGGCCAAGCCTAGGGCCGGCGGCGAGGCGACACGAGATAGCACGGCACCACGTCGTAGTGCCTCATGCCACACATCCAGTTCACTGTCTGATTCTTCATGGGGAATAGGTCTCGGTGCCTGTATAATCGCAGCAATAGCTCCATTCATGGCCAGCAACGAAAGGGCCTCGTCGACATGCGCACCAGAATCCAGCGTGGCCCAGCCTGCGCCTAGTCCTGCATGTACATCAACGATCCACGGACGTTGTGCCACAAGAGCGCAGGCAAAGTCCCAGTGTGCACGTACGCCGACTTGAGCGAGACGCGTCGTGTGCAGGTACGAAAGAAGGCTCAGTGTCCGCGATTCGGCCGCATTGAGCCGGCGGGCAGGCACGGCGCCAAGGCCGACGAGCGTATCACCAAAGGGCGTCATGGTATGCGTGGTGTCTGCGAGTGGCATGGCGCCCAAGTCGATAATATGTGTCGGGCCTAGCGCCGCTGTCGCATGCTGCACAAGTTCCAGGCCCAGTCCCTTGACCCAGCCGTGCATATTGACAATGAGGGGTATCGTGTGAGTCGCGCGGGACGTCTGTGGCATTCGTGCCGAGAGATGCAGGAGCGCTTCGACGTGCTGCGTCGACTGATAGGAGGCGAAATGCAGACGATAGGTCTCCATCAAGTCTGTTACCGCGGCCATGTATCGCGCTGGATCATTGCGGGGCGTGACATCGCCCAGAAAATGGGCACGAACAGGCACGCGGGCCGTACACCAGCTTGGACCGAACACGCCACTCTCACGTTGGGCGTCAAACACGTGCAGCGACAGCATACCTGGCGGGCCGAATTCAGGCTGGCCCACATCCAGTTCCATAAAGGCCACGAAGCGGTGCTCTCCGTTCGTGAGCAAGGCATGAAGAAGCAGACGAGCGAGTGTCGACTTGCCAGTGTTTTTACCGCCGCGCACGGCGAGCGTCATGGGCACGCGACTTGGCAGGGAGCCAAGTTCGTCATACATGCCTCGCCATTCTGTCGGTATGCACAGCGTGTCTGATGCATTTGACTCGAGCGTGAATGTGCATCCGGGCACAGCCCTATGCAGCGCAAATGGATCCATGCCAGCGAGGGGACATACTCGAGCTAACTGCTCAAGTCCGCACTTCATGCTTTGCAAACGCACTACCGTATCATAGTGCGGGAGGATCTCGCGGTGCTCAGAGTCTGCTGAATGTGAGACAGGTAGTATCTCAGCAGCCGGAAAGGTCTCGGGTGCATAGATAGGATGCGGTGGCGAAGACGACGTCAGTCGCGCCCCGCCTAGCAGCACGGCACCGCGTACGACGTGCAACATACATGTGCCGCGCACCACAATCGATTCGTCATGTACACCGCAACATAGTGAATCATGCTGCAAAATGCACTGGTCTTTGGATGCGTAAGATAGGACGCGACGTGATGTCATGGGTGGCGGGACTGCTTTCTTAGGCTCGGTCATCGACTCGTCGATATCAGACGTCATGCTCGTATCCACCACATCGGGAGCCGGAGCGGGGGGCGGCGACGGAGGCGCAAGCGGTACGTCTTCTACCTGTACCTGTGGTGCCTGCTGTGCGGCGCGCTCGCGTCGCACTTCTAGCGCACTTTTCGGCGCCATGCGATGGTTGAAAGAAAAATGTAGGACGAGACAAAGGGCCCAATTTCTCCACGCAAAAAATGGCGCTTACCATCGGGGCTATCTGTACATCAACACCTACAAGATTACGGCGCAGGCGCTGCATGTGCGCCGTGGTCTTCTTCTAGCAGATCACCAAGTACATTGACAACAGCATCGACTTCAGATGTAGGGATACCACCGCATCCAGTCGCAATGAGGCGGCGGTACATAGCCATGGTACGATCTGCATCCTCTTCACGCACAGTATCAAAGTGCAACTGTTGCATGGCGCCGTACCGCTTGACGATGTCATCGGCACGTTTTCGAAGCATGGTAAGCTCGGCGTGAAGGGAGTCCGAAGAGCTTTTCGCACATATCAGCTGCACATCCGTCGGAGCGGTCGGTGCTTCACCTAATGTGAGATCAGGGCGGGCTTGCTGCACCTGCTCTAGCACACGACTCCATGCATGTTGTGCAGACATACTTTCTCCACGCCGCTTTCTCGCCAGGTAATGAGATTCAAGCCTCTGTAGAGCAGATGCGTCTTCGCCGTCTTGTCCTTTGGGTAGGAGTGTGGCCTCCATGCGACTGCTGTCAGAAATCTCGTTCTGTATTTGCATCAGCAGCGTCTGTGCATGTGTCAGCTTCCGCTCAAGCACAGATAGCTCAGTATCGTAGCTGTCCGCCAAGTCATGCAGCAGAGTCGATACCAGACCGACAGATCGACCCGCCGCACGTTGCCCTGCCTCGGACGTGTGGGGGGCATTGGTATTTGGTGCATATGGTAAGCTGGCAGCACGCGCAGGACTCGCGCGGAAACGCTCATCTTCGACAATATAGTCCTCAGCATTCTTCCCCTCGCGATTGCGGATCTTGGGATCGGCGCCATGCTCTAGCAGCAGCTTGACGAGCCGCTTTGATCGTGCGCGTGCGGCCATAGTTAAGGCCGTCTCGCCCTCATCGTCTTGGAAATTGAGAATATCGGCAAGCTGCTCGCCATACTCAGCGAGACGTCGTGTCATCGTCTCGAGATAGTAGCGACTTGCATGTGGCTTGCCACGGCTGAGTGCGAGGTCCACCACATGGTGAAATACCGTGCGATCGTTCCGATCAATATTCAAAATGCTGCGATGCAAGAGCTCAAACAACTCGGGAAACTTGCGCAAGTCGTAGTTATTGCTGAACATGGCTGCTCGCATCAATGCCGTCTGTCCATTGCTGTTCACGCGGAACATATCAGCGCCTGCCGTGAGCAACAGCTTCACGACACGAACGCGTCCCATAGCACATGCCCAGTGCAAGGCGGTATGCTCGTCCTCATCGATGCTCATGTTCGGGTCAAAGTCGGGCGGAGGATTTACCAGCAACGGTGGCACGGTCGTCGTCTCGCTGATAAAGTAGTCTAGAATGATCTCTGCGTACCGCGCCTGGGGATCCAAGTTGTCGTATGAGGGCTGCATAGACACGGAATAGGGATCACGGTACGCTGCAGGAGCGTAGGCTGTGGGCATGCGACCATTGGGCGTGTACATAGCAGTTGTATTACGCGGGTCAGTGTAAGGGTGATATTCCATTTTTGCTGCGTCCGCCGCAATAGGACTGGGCGTGCGACTTGAACTGCTCACATCGCTGGGTGATGGGCTGATACTGCCCTCAGATCCATTTTCATCCTCCGCGGGGAAAATCTCGCTGCTGTTCTCATCGCTCGACAGACGCGAGGCAGAGGGATCGAGCATGTCATGGGCTGACTTTTTCAGCCGTCCAGAGGATGCAATGGCGTGTTTCGGTGCAGGAGGAGGTGATGTCTCAGACGGCACAAACGAGATGATCGGATCCAACACGTCGCGGATCCGGTAGTGCTCTGCGAGAGCAATGGCCACGTCCATCGGGATCCATGTGCCCTGGTACTTACCATACCCTCCCTGTACCTTTTCGTGAATACCTTTCTGCACTTCTTTTTCAAGCACACGCGTGCGCTGCGACTTGTCTAGTCCGACGACCTTGAGGATCTGCGTCGCATTCAGCCATGCATCACTGCGGCGGCGCATGACAGCCACATCTTTGATAATACATTCGTACACGGGGACACCTGAATACGTTGCCTTGAAAATCTGACCTTCTGGCACGTTCGGCGGCATGTCACACCCAGTCCTGCGGTGAAAAGGGGAACCGGGCCAACGTGACGGTCGCTGTGGGACGAGTCGCGCCGCCCATGGCCGCGACGCGCGGAGTCCGCATCACACACCTACATTGCCACGTGCCATAGGCAGGGCGCTTCTGTCCAGCGTCGCGATGGATATGGAGGCGCGATAAAAAAAGTGGTTTTTTCTTCCAACCCAACGGGGCTCTTGGCGGATACCATGTCGGAGTCAGACTACTTTTCGTCCGATGATGAAGGAGCTCGCACGACCATTAGTGCACCAGCAGCACATAGGCCGATTGGAGGTGCGATGCCACAGCCAGAGAAGCGGCAGCCGCGTGCCACACGCTCATTTGCGGCGCTGCGCAATGCATACCTAGACACGGCAGGCCCCGAGGAAGATATGCCAGAGACACCCAAAGAGAATGAAGCTGACCAAGGAGAGAAGGAAGCGGAAGAAGAAACGGATGCTGGTGAAAGCACGTCGAAGAAGTCGCGGCTCTCTGCCACCGCGCCACCCCACACGCCGGCGTCTTTGCTGCGGCAGACGATGGCTACGGCATCTTCCAAGCGTACACGTGTGGGCCCATCACTTGTGCCGATGGCGCCCAAACTGCCCAAAACGCATACAGAAAAGGAGTCACAGCCTCGTCTCATTGTGGTACTCGAGCAGGCGTGCCTCGAGACGTACAAAGCGTCTAGCGGCAGTGCTACGCATGCACGAGGCAATAAGGAAGCCGGCGAAAAGTATGCGCTACTGAACTGTGACGACCACCAGAAGGTGCTGGCCAAGATGGGCCGCGATATTTCGGAAGCACGTCCTGACATTACGCACCAGTGCCTGCTCACGCTGCTGGACTCACCGCTGAACAAGGCTGGCCTCCTGCAGGTGTACATTCACACGTCGAAAGGCGTGCTGATCGAGGTGAACCCGCAGGTTCGTATTCCACGGACGTTTAAGCGCTTCAGCGGTCTCATGGTACAGCTGCTGCACCGGCTGAGCATCCGCTCGATCAAGGGCTCAGAGAAGCTGCTCCGTGTGATCAAGAACCCTGTGACGGACTATTTCCCCGCCAACACACACAAGATCACTCTGTCGTACAATGCGCCTGTGCAGCGCCTGTCCTCATACCTCGCCACCATACCATCTGATCGCAATATTGCCGTGTTTGTGGGTGCCATGGCACATGGCGAGGACAACTTTGCCGACGAGTTTGTGGATGAAAAGATCTCCATCAGCGAGTACAGTCTTAGTGCTAGTGTCGCCTGCGGCAAGTTTTGCTGCAGCCTCGAGGATCTCTGGGGTATTGTGTAGACAGTGATTCGTAGGATCTTCTTGTCTATGTGCGTGCCCGCGGGCTGCGAACTGGCGAGCGGAGTGTAGGTGGCCGGTTTTCTGTGCCCGCACGAGCAGGCGAAATTCGGGGAGAGGCGCGTACCTTGGGCACAGGCGATCGCGGGGGGCTGAGAGCACTTGGCTGAGATGGTGTCATTACCCGTCGCGCTCGTGTGGGACTGGCGGTCCCTGGCTGAGCAAGACGAGGTGCCTTGTCGCCTGCTGTCGAGGTGGGCGACGTCGCTGTGGGCGAAGGTTCCGGGTCCAGCACGCCGAGCACTTCGGCATCCGTGCGCGGCGATGAGGGTGCGCTGTCCAGCTGTGCCGCCACAGTCTTAGCATCAGACTCGTCGGAGGGTACACGCAAGGAGCTTGGCACCTCGTCCAAACGCCTGCGCTTGGACGTGGGGCTTTTCCGTGGCTGCCCGACACAGGGTGTCGTCTTGGCCATACGGTTTACAGGCGCTGTCGCAGGCGCGTCTACGACCCGTTTGGAGGGTGCGGGTGTCTGTGGCGCGGCAGGGGCTGAGAGTTCTCGTGCCAGCTCCGCACGCAGCCTGTCTTCAGCGCCCCACTGGATCCACTTGGCCGTGTTCTCATACATAAAATGCTGCTGCGGTCCCACGACACAGCCGGGCCGCATAAGGCGCATGTAGCCGATGACTTCACTGGCGGAGAATCCGTAGCGCCAAATCAAATAGGCACCGATCAAGACACCTGTCCGGCCAAGACCTGCCTTGCAATGCACGGCAATGACGCCGCCAGCCTTGATGGTGCGGTCAGCTTCGCGAATAAAAGCACGGACAATGTCATCGGATGGATTGGAGCCGTCGTCAAAGTACATGTCCTTGTGCTCGATGCCGGCCTGCACAAAGGCTCCACTGTAGTACAGGGCATTGTTCAGTCGCACGACGAGCGTGATCTTATGGTCCTGAAAGTACTCGACGGTCTTGCGCAGGGCAGGGCAGACAGGCATGCGCTTTGCCATGCAAGCTGCAGCATGGGGGCCCTGGGACGCCAACGTGGACATATAAGCTCGGTCTTTGGGACTGGCAAACGCCAAAAAGTGGGGCGTGATCCAGTTCCAATCGCCATTATGCACTTGCTCATAGTATTCATACGACTCCAAGTCAAAGGTAGTCAGGTCAAGCAGGTTATGATCCAAGGCGCGGCGCACGCCATACAGGATATCTTGGATCGTAAGACTGTAGTCTGCCCGGCCGTATCCTGCATCACGGAACGGCTGGAACTCCATTTCGCTGAATGGGTAAAATGCATCGGCTGGAGAAATGTGGTCGATGGTCATCGCATACATCGCACAAAGAAGCGCAGCATTTGCCTTGTGGTGAGGGTGCATACTCGTGTACAGAACGAGGTGCGTGCCGTCCATGTGGGGGTCCATGAGCATCTGGTGGACATGGACGCAGAAGCGATAGAACATGGCAATGTTCAAAGGACCCCAGTCGTTTGAAAAGCTCATATACACAAGATCATCATCAATACAAAACCATTGGAGCCTGGACGGGCGCTCGCAGAGTGGCACATCGGCTGGGACATAACGAGTTGTGCCGAGCGCGTCCTTGTTGAGCAAGTCTGGGTCGACCAGCTCCCTGAACACCCCGAACCAAAAACGCGTCGACACAGGAATTAGGCCATGCTCCAGGGGCGGCAGTGAAGTCGCCGGCAACGTTGGCGCTGGCGATGTCAACGGCGTTGTGGTGCTGGGCACATCGTTGGTGGTCGGCAGTACGGTGTCCTGCACTTGTGTGAGGGAGAAATCCACAAGATCCGAGTCATCTGGCGAAATGTGCAGTATCGCGTCAGCAGAGCTGCTCGACGCGCCATTCGCTTCCGGCATCGTCTGGGGGCTCTGCGGGTGGACAAGAGCGTAGAGAAACCAACACTGGTGCCGGTGTTGCTCTCCATGGCCGTGTGGCTGTCACGTGCATGTAAACTCCATGGCCCTCGCGCATTGGCACACGCCTCCATCGGACGCGCGGCTGACCGACGCGCGTGTCTCGCGCGGTTCGGCGGCGCTGTGAGCCTGCAGGATGCCGTCGTCATCGTCGCCGCAGGCTACGCCCAGCTCCGGGTTGATGCGCACGCAAAGCCCCACGATTGCGACGCCCATGCAAGCGAGACGAGATGAGCGCGTCATGTTTCCCTGGCAGCAGGACTTGGACGCGCACATACCCAAGTATCGCAAGCTCGCGCACATGAGTCCTGCGCGCACGCTTCCGACGACACCGCCACCGCGGCGCTATCACGCGCCTCTTAAGCTGGAGCCTGGGTCGGCGCGTGTGGAGCGCAAGGCGGACACCTTTGCCATGGTGAAAGAGGTGTGGCGTGGCGCTATGGATACCCCCAAGGCAGCGATGCCCGCGCCTGCCAGGAAGCAAGAAGCGCAGCGCGCGCAGCAAACGACATTGGATACATTTACAAGACCCACCAAAACTACCCATGTACCAGAGCCACGAGCTCTTCCTCCTTCGCCACCCGACTCGCTGTCATCCTGCAGCACGATACCCGGCGACTCGGACGATGAAATTGCCTCGCCAGCGCGAACGTGGATCCGTGCTCTCGGATCGTCGCCGTCAGAATGGCTGCATTCGCCACCCTAGCACCGTGCTTACAACTCTCCCCAAGCCTCCAATTTCTTATTCAATGCATCGGGCTTGGGACAACTCGCACATTCGCTGTCAAGCCCGTACTTCTTGTAGTAGGACGCACAGCAGTGGTACAGCTGCTTAACGAGATGCTCGCAGCGTTCCTGATTATACTGGTGGCGCTGGATGCACGCTTGGATATGGCATGCGTGGGGCTTGCACGGATTAGGGTTCGCCTGATCGGGCATGTCCAACCTGTCGGGGCGACCAGCTCCACGCTAGGCAAGTTCGCCGCCGATCACGTTGCCTCCAACGCCGAATTCGGTCAGACAAGGGCCCTCGCATTTGGATGTGGAGGTAACAAATGCGGGCCCACGAGGAAACCGACTGGACCCACGCGGGACGCGCATCGAGCCGCGACGCTGGTGTGTGCTTTACTACCATGTACCAACCAGATGCCAGGTCCCGTGGGATGGTGAAGCAGCAGCCGCTGCTGATCCTGCGGTCTGAGCCTCCGCTGCCCTTATTTTGTATGCCCTTTCCTATTCCGCCGTTCGCGAGTGACATTTCCCTGTTGCGTCTGAGCGTGTTGCGGATCCTTACGGGGCAAAAAGGCCTGCCTGCGCCTCAGCTGCTGACTCACAGCGAGAAACTCAAGCAGATGACCGTGCAGGGCTGGCGCCTCAAGATGCTGGAGCTCATCCAGGTGCAAGCTGGCAGTCAGCGGCCCGAGGACGACCAGGTCTTTTATGGCTTGCCGCTCGAGGACAGCCACGACTGCTCTGCGCTGGAGCATGGCGACGAAGTCGTGGTACGTCTCCGCCGCGGATACACGCTAGCCGATCTGCAGCTACCGGATCTCGGCCCGAACCACGACTACTCCGTCAACTTGGACGACACGGAGACCCTGTACCGCTTGCCGGAATCCGAGGTGACGCGTCCGACGGAGCCATCGTCGCATTCGTCATCGATCCAGGCGAATCCAAATGGCAACTTCCAGGCATTCCAGTACCCTGACTACCGCCACGGATACCGCGTCGTGGTGGCCAAGGGCGTGGGCAACGGCGTAGTCAGCCGCTCCTCCGGCGCTGAGCTGGCTGCTCCTCCGCAGTCTTACGTGGATCCGCACATGGCGATTGACGCACATGCCCTCGCGCAGCTCAAGGGCCTCGCGCGCTCGAACGGCCGCGTTGGTGCGGACGCACGGGCGCGTCTCGCCGAGCTGGGATATGGCGTGCCTGAGTACAAGCCCAAAGCCAAGAAGCGCTCACACCGGTCGCCGTACGAGAACCTGGTGCCAGGGTCGGCTCCATTGCGTCTCGTGCCTGGCGTGCCTGAGACGAGCGCTGGTGGTGACGCGTGGCTGCCGCCCAGTGCTCCCACTTCCATGCCCCGGTATGCTGCGCCCACGCACAGCATCTCGAAACCATTACGCAGGTCTTATGCTGCTCCTGCCCCCGTATCTGCCCCAACGGCTATGCCTGCTCGCATGCGCGCGTCAGACCCCGTGCTGCCGACCGTCGCGCCGGCCTCAGCGCCGGCCTCGTACCCTTCGTCGGCTCCCGCAGGGATGGCCGCAGCTGCGCCGCCCACGACCGAGACCATGCATGCTTTGCCACGGCCTATGCTGGGGCATGATCGGAACACTCGGGCGCAGCTGGGACCGATGGTGGCACCCTTGAATGCCAAGCCCAAGACCAAGAAGAAAAAGAAGACGACCAAATCATCGACCATGTCGACGTTCTTTGCTACCATGCGTGCAAACGACTCTGCTGCTACGTCGCAGCTGTTTGTGCCGCTGTACTCGGCGCCTTTTCTGGGCACGCAAGCTAAGGACTCCGTGACGGGCTCCAAGATCCTGGGACTGATCAAGGGCATGGGTAAGCCCAAGCACCAGCCGACCGACGACCCGATCCCCGTGGCTGCAGAAGATGACGCAGAGGTCACGGCCGTGCCAAGCGTCCCTCCCTCGTACTCGCAAGCCCGACTCCATGACCATCTTCCGACCGTGCCAGCTGATGCGGCTGAGGTGACAGGTGAGCCGATCGTGCCTGCTACAGACGTGTACTCACCGCAGCTGCTGTCGAAGGAGCCGCCGCATTACATGTGGTCGACGCATGCGTCTTCCGATGAATACCGCAGTGCGCCGATGCTCCCACGCACAGAAACACAGCCTGCTGCTGTGTACGAGATCCAGCAGCCTGCTGACTACGCGCCGCGGCAAACGGTTCAGGTGCCTGCCGTGTATCAAGCTGAGCAGCCCGCTAGCTTCACGGCACAACGCATGGCGCTGCCTGCTGTGTACGAGACGCAGCCCTACACGACGCAGCGTGCGGCACCAGCTGTGTACGCGGCCCAGCGGCCCACTAGCTCTACCATGCCTCGTACTCCCACACTCCCTACCATGTACGAGACGCCGCAGCCCATGGGATACACGACGCAACGGTCCGCCCAGGAACCAGCTGTGTACGAGACTCTGCAGCCTACCGGCTACACGACACAGCGCACGGTGGAGACAGCTCGCCCGGAGGGCCCCCTGTCGAGAGAGTCCCAGGTGCCTATCACGCCGTCTTCGGTGCATCTAGCGCCACCATCTGGCGCGAGCATCTACACTTACGCTTCGCCAGCCGACGTGGTGCTGCCACCAGCCGTGCCTGCAGCCGTGCCAGCTCACACCCACCATGGAGTGATGGATCACCTTCTGCACACGTCTGTCACGGGTCAGGATCTGCACGACCCTGAAGAGATCACGACGCCTAAGCGCTCCTCGAAGCGCGAGTTTCTGTCGCCTGGTATGGACGACCATGATGGTGTGGAATTGCCCTTCCACGACTCGGTGGACGAGCCGCCCCTTGGCGCCATCACGCCCTCTGTCTCCCTGCGGCGCACGAATACGGTGGCTGTGACGCCGTCGTCCTCCGCCCGTCCTGGTATTGAGCCAGCGATCCCGATCTCGACGCTGGCTCTTGTCCCGCCCTCAGCACGACAGACTCCGCAGCCTGCGACAGGCGCGACGTGGTCGGCCCTCTCGCACACTTCACCGCGTGTCGAGCTGACGGGCACGACACACTCGCATCCAGGCCCGACGACGTCTGAGCACATGGCGCCCTCCTCCAGTGCGTCGTATCCGATGGCTACGTACAGCGGCCGTGACGCGCGGCCGGCACCGCCTGTGCCGATGGATGTGCAACAGTCTGCACCCTTCGTTCGTCCTACCACATCCGCGGTACCCCTGCAGCGTGGGGCGACGTACACGGCGCCAGCCTCCATCAAGGCGCAGCCCCCGCTAGTGCAGCCATCGCTGCCATCCGCTCTGCCATCACCGCAGGGTGCGCCTGTGCCGTCTTCGGTGAGCCCAGGGGACATGACGCAGCCAGGCCAGCTGTACCAGCCCGGGCCTGCCGTCTATGTGCCTGTCAACGCGCCTGCGGACCTTTCGCGCCGGCACACGCTGGCGGCCATGGTGCCCCATTCTTTTGCGTAGACCATGTCTGGTAGTCACAAAGCCGTGGCCTTGACAGCCGCGAGCTCGGCCGGCCCGAAGGGCAGCCATGCCTGCCATCCCCGCAGGCTCATACCGCCGTCGAAGGCGAAGCGCGCCGAGTTGCGGGTGGCGCGTCCGGCCATGCCTTGCTGTGCGTTGTACAGGTAGGCAGCCCAAGCATGCTGCCGCGCTGCGTCACATTGTTGCAGGATGCGCACGTACGGCGCATAGTCTAGGGGTATACTCAAGCGCGGCAGCTGCTCATGGGGCGGCACATGCAAGAGCCGTACCAAGGTCGCCAGATATCGGCAGTGGTCCATTCGGTCGTGATCCATGCGCGCTGCCAAAGATGCGAGTGCTGAGCATGTGCGTGGCGCCAGGGCGGCATACAAGCGCGGCACTAGATGCAGGGTAGCGGGGACATGGGCGGATGTGCATGGCACACTTGGCACAGGCGATACATGGGCGCGGCTTTTGGGGAGCGGCACGTACTCGTCGGCGTATTCGCCATGTCGGCACACGACATCAGCCACAGAGAGCGCCTCGGCATCGCGGCACATGGCACGTAGGGCCTGTACATCGTCCTGGGGCTCACTGGGCTGGCGCGGCGTGCTAGGCATGTCAGGACGCGCGTCGCTTGCTGTGCCCTCCAGCATCTCCTTGGCACGCGTGCGCAGACACAGCCATGGGAGCTGCGCCAGCGCTGCGCGCAAATCGCATGCGGCGCCTGTCGATATGACGCGCGTGCTCGGATACACATGCGACGTGGGCATGACCGGCCCGCTGCGTGGCGTCAGTGCATCGGGGGGCGGGAGGGTCTGGAGGTAGAGAGCCTGCATCGCGGCATGCGACACAACATACCCTTCCGCCAGCGCGACCAGCTGGAGGTACGTCGCAGCGGCCGGCACCGGTGCAGGGTGCCACGTCAGGACGCGCTGGATTGGAAGGTCTGCGAGGGGTATGGCGTCCAGGTCCGTGCACGTAAGTACGACGGGACGCAGAGAATCGCTCATGAGCTCGGCGACGGCCGGCCAAAAGCCAATGTCATCGTCAAAGAGCACATCCGCCTCATCCAGCAGAATCAGGGACTGATGCGGCATATCTCGTATACGAGCGCGTGCGTCGCCCAGCACCATGTGGTTGCGCGTAAGCTGTCCTACCGCACCGGCCAAGTCCTTGCCACTGCGGCGACCCATGCCCGGGTACAGCTCAAACACCTCAAAGCCGAGCTCAGTGGCACATGCATACACGGCCGCCGACTTGCCCACACCCGTCGGGCCCACCAACACCATGCCGTTGGTCAGCGCGGTGGGGGCAGGCAACGGAGGCGACGCGGGCGCACGAAACTGGTCAAACCATGCCGCTTCTTCTGGCTGAAATTCGTCATCGCTCAATTCATCGCTAGCTGGTCGGTCGCGGCGTCGAGATGCTCGGCGTGTCGAGGCAGGGCGCTGCACAGCACCGCTGTACGACACGCGCAAGTCCTGCAACCAGTCGCGCAGAATCGTGGCGGATGCCTCATTTCCCAGCACATGCGCAGCACATGTCGGTCGCCAGTGATCCATCCACAATGAAGCATGGGCACTGGCATGCGGCTGCGGCGACAGCGCCTGGCGCTCTTGTCGCGATAGGAACTCGTGCATATACGTGATCACGGGAGACGCGTGGGTATCAGATCGTTGGCACGCAGGGTCCGCTGCCAAGTAGGTGAGAGGCGAGCGCAGCTCCATGTGCCATGCTGTGCTGCTGGAGGAGGGCACCATCGCTGCTTCACACACCATGCATGGATCTGCCGCCTTCCTGTTGGGGTGAATGGTATACGACCACGTAAGATCGGACACGGGCTGGCCGTGCGAGCGCGCACGTCGTGGCCAAGACACGCCCTGTCGACTCACACGTGGCGCCTGGGAGGGGATGACGTGTACCATATGGGCCTCAGGCCAAGGGGCTGGGACCGTCTGGAGCGGTCGTGTAGCATGGGTGTGGACACGCGTCAACGGGGCAGACTTCGTCTCGCGCTTAGCAAAAAAGGGGTGTGCCATATCACTTGTCGCTGTACCACGCACGGTGCGCTGCATCGGCTGCGCAGGAGGCGGTGAGGGAGCTCGTGCCTCCTGGCCCCAAGCGGCCAACAGCGTGGTGGTGGACGGGCGTGAGCGAGATTTGGCAGCGCGGGGTTTGGAAGGCGGGAGTCGACGGCGCTTGTAGGCACTTTCGTCGCCTGCCGCCGCGGCAAACAATGGATAGACGCGGCCATCGGACTCGCGTGCCCCGTCCGACGGCTCCATCCCCACCAGACACACGAGGTGCAAATCCACTCTGAAGCGGCGCGACGCGCGTGGCCTTTCCAACACGCATAATTCCACAACTACACAATTCCCTCGACCCACCGAGCACTACATGTTGGGCGGCTCTGCATGCGCACTGTCCTGCATGAGATCACCGGCGTCAGGGCGCGGCAGGTACCGTTGCGCGGAGAACGATGCATCACGCGTCACAGCACGTCCGGCATGCATGTTCGATGCATCTGCCGCGCTCATCGCTGCCGGGTCGTGACCGCCTGCCAACTCGGATGACACAAGACTCGTCGCCTGGTACGAGTCGGGCTGGAACACACCTGTGCTGTGTTCGAGCTGCTTGAAATTCGGGTGCACAGCATCGTCCGTCTGACGAAGCCGGTCAAGACGCAGATCCGAGAGGAACGGCTCACCCGTGCGCGGAGCACTGGGTGGGATACTCACAGTGGCCGCGCCCGCTGCAGCATGCGCTGACAGATCGCCCTTGTCCGCACGAGCTAAAGAGAGATGCTGCTCCTGATTTCCATGCACGAGACTGCCAGAGAGACGTGGCGGCTGGGCGCGAGATAGGTATGGGGCAGCCGCCGAGGAAGGCGGATACACATGATGGGGTAGCGCAGCTGCCGTATTCGCTGCATGGTCCGCATTCCCCGTAACTTGTCGCAGTTGATTCAGCTCATGGTGCGCGGCTTCTAGCGCTTCAATCAGCTGTTCACGCTCGCGATGAAGCGTCTGGAACTGAAGAACCGCCTTCGTGAGAATGTCGCCCTTGGACGTTTTTGGACCTCGGTCGACAGGGACATATTCCTTGATTTCATCAAACAAGTCCTTCATTTCCTTCCGACGCTTGCGCTCAGCAATCTTGTGCGTCACGCGAAGGCTGGGACTGCGACTGTAGGGCGTCTCTTTCTTCTCAGGCGGTGAAAGCGTGTCGTAGGAAGCTTCGCGCGAGTCTTTGGCATGTAGATTCGATGCTCCAGCTTCCTGTGGATGTGCGTCCGCCTTCTTGTATCCAAGGTTGCCGCCTTCCGCGGCCGCTTCCTGTGTAGCGGCATCGACGCTCGAAAAGTTGGGCGGGAAAATGGAGGCGCGGCCATCACCGTCTTGAGGAGCCATCGAGTTCGACAAGAACGGGAACGCACGTGCGACATTTTCATGCTCATGCGCATCACTGTGCAACGACGCGTTAGACTCCAGGTTGGGGTCGGTCTGCAAAAGATCCAAACGGTATGAGTGCTGGTCCTGTCGCATATTAGGGTATCCAGTCTGGGCGCCTTCATTGCGACGTGCACCTGTCAGGCTCGGATCCATGGACGACGCGGGGGCACTAGCCTCGTTCATGCCTTTCTTCGGCGAAGACGACGCGGCTGCCGGAGGCGCGTAGGCTGCTGGAGGCTGATTGTGGTGAAATGGCGTCAAATCACCGCCCTCGCCCTTGCCACCTGATGTATGCATAGAGTACGTAGGCGCTTCTTGAGAATGGTGCAGAGTTTCCACCGATCCTACACCCGGTGAAGCTTGCGATTCGCGACTACCCACAGATGTTGAGACAAAGCGCAAGGCGTCCTCACTCATCGTGCTTCGATACGCGCCTGTGGGGTCCTCGTGGCTAAACACGAGCACGCCACGCGGGCCTAACTCGAGTCCACGTGTCCCAAACGGGACACGTGGTATGCGATATAGGTATGATCACGTGTGCACACATGCATAAGCTACGCATGGCCGAGGGGAGCGCCTGCCGCGGAGAGCTCAGGACTCAGCAGCGCGCTGATTGAGCTATGTGCGCTGGATATAGTTGGCGGGAACGATGCCGACAGCTCCATTCACACTCTGTGCGCGGAACCAGTCGTCATTCACTTTGTCCAGGAGAACGATGCGTTCGCCTTGCGTAATGGACAGGTCGCCTGCTTGAGCTCCTTGGAAGCTGCGATGATGAGAGCACAAGATACGTACGTATACAGAGCCGTAGCTTCTCCTAGGCCAGACGAAATTGCGGTCGTTGCCTCTGCAGGTGGTGCATCTGCTTGAGCTGCTGAGTCCATGGATGGCACAGCGTGGGCAGCCTCCTGTGTCCTAGCATTCTGCTGGATTCTATTCTGGACCATCTCTGTTGTGTTTTTGAAAGCGGACTTGAGTGCTGAGCCAGGTGACGATACGTCAAGCTTTCCGATAGACTAGACATGTCAGATCTACCATGCACGTACCTTGCCCGTGGTGAGCCCTTCTGGCCGGCGAATCTCTTTATGAATAGACGACACAGACATACCATTTACGGAAGACGTCAGCGATTCGTCGCTTGGTGGATAATATGATGAAGGCGTTGCGGCCTGCGTATGCTGCCTTTGTCGTGGTGGCGGTGGTGGCGCAGATTTTTTTGCTGTAGCGGGAGTGCTTGATGTATTGCCTTCTATTACATGACTGTTTCCGTTTAAAAGATGCGGCCGCTGCGAGAAGTACTCGTCTAGTATGCCGAAGAATGCCTGGCGATCTTTCTCGGGTAGGGCGAACATGGAGCACAATCAGGGTCCGTGTGCTATCTCCACACGAAAATAAAGAGTGGAGTGGAGTACCTACATCGATTACGGAGACTTGGGAGACTTGATGCCGCCAGCCATCCTACGTTGGCTTTGCGCAAATGCACGAATGAGCGCATTGGGTTTGCGAGTCACACCAAGAGCACATGCAAGCATGGTAAGTAAGACAACGGATCCCGCTTGATGCAAGGACGCCAGTGGGAGTGGCACCATATATACGAGCGTCGAGATGCCTAGCAAGGCCTGGAGACCCGACATGTGTGCCGCACCGGTAGCAAAACGCGGAGCTGCTTTGGGAATGTATGTCTTGAGGCGCTTCGCATACAATGAAAAGGCTATCATGGCCACGACCGTGGAGATGCCCAACACACGATGGATAGCTTGCACAGTGACAGGATTTTGGGTCATGTTACCAAACGCGACCATGGACGCATCAGGCTCCGACGTGTTATTTGGGCGGAAAGAATAGCGGGGTTCCATTAGTTCTTCCTTTGGCGGCAGCAAGCGGTGATGACCCATGAAGGGGAATTCGTTGTACAACAATCCGGCATCCAGTCCAGCTACAAATGCACCATAGATGGCTGTTGTGAAAGCGAAAAGTAGCATTCCCGTACCCACACGGCGGAAGGCGCGAGCCTTGGGGTTCTGAAGCAAGTACATGAACGCCTCGGTAATTTTGCCTGTCTCGTTGGGCGATTTTTTCAGATTCTTAACCAAAGCGTTGTCACGCAGTATTGAAACAGCTTTATACACCATTCCGATGTAGACAATAAAGGCCGTTCCGAGATGAGCAGCAAGGCGGAAATGATCCACACGGGGCGTCCAGTCTGGGCGAGGCACCGTAGACGTGGGCTCGTCAGCATGCGGGTTTTTCAGACCGCTGGCGACCATATACCAGCCGAGGAAACCTTGGAAACCAATACCAGCAGCAATGGCAAGCAAGGCTTTGCGTGTATCAGGTGTAGTCATCCCTTTGCGCATGCAGAATAGAGCAGCGGGTACAACAAAAAATACACCGATAAAACGACCAAGAATGCGATGGGACCATTCCCAAAGAAAAATTCTCTTGAAGTCGTCCAGACTCATGTTTGCGTTCAGCATGTGGAACTCTGGTGACTGCTTGTACTTGTCCCACTCTTCGTTCCATTCTTCATCCGTTTGAGGCAGACGCATGCCCTTCAGGCCCGGATTCCATTCAGTGATAGACAAGCCCGACTCCGTAAGACGCGTGATACCACCTACAATAATAATGAGGAAGACCAAAGCTGCGGATGCAAGTAGATGGTATGCCACTACTTTGCTCGTCGTTTCAGGCACAGGCATGGCCTTTTCCGAAGGGGGTGGCGTGGATATGGTAGATTCGAAAGCAGGAGAAGAGGATGACGTCGAATACTTCTGAAAAGGCAAAGTACGATAAAATGATGACCTCGTAAAAGCTAGTTGGCTCATACGTGTCACCATCAAGCTACGATGCCTAGACGCAGTAGACACGAACCGAGCAGGTGCCATGGGCACGCGAGACATCGGCGCCAAGGTGCCCAGTATAGACATCGATTTTCCATAATTCAGACAAGACGGTACGGGTGGCTTTGAGCAAGCACGCAGCCCGCTCCACGCTAACATGGACATGATAAGCGGCCTCACGAACGACTCCGAATGTCAAGGGGGCAGTGGTATGCTTGCTTACCCGCACCCTACTCCAGATCACGTGGCTTTGATCAAATTAACGAGGCGGGGTTAGGTCATCCAGGCGCCCTGCCCGATGCTACAGCGATTAGCAGCGGGTCACGAGGGCACCACTTGGCAGCACTGGTTTCGTGTCTCTCGCTGTGCTAGAATCCACTATCGTAGCATTATGCGCAGCGTGGTTCATCCGCGCTAGCTGAGGCTTGTGCGCACAGAGTTTCGGCCCCCGATCGGGCCCGGTGCAGGATAGCTCTGGGCCGCCAGGAAATTTTTGTGGATAATTGAGCACGTGTACTGTACCGTGCAATCATGCACTGGTCATTCACGTGGGCTGCACGTCCCGCCAATGGAGCCTGCAGCTGGCTGGCTAGGAGGTCACACACACCGAGGGCGGTAGGAAAGGGGACCGCTGGCAACTTGTGTGGTCCCACCGTGGAACCGACGTCCAGGCTCTAAAGCATGAAGTTTGGTAGGACGATTAAGACGTCCTTGTATCCTGAATGGTCGTCTCAGTACTTGCAGTACTCTGACCTGAAGAAGGATATTAAGAGGCGTTTGGCCGAGAACCAAGGTACCTGGACCGACAAGGACGAGGATGAGTTTGTCGAGGAACTGCGCATGGAGCTCGATAAAGTCTACTCATTTCAGAAGAGCAAGGTATCAGAACTCACGGGTCGTATCGAACAGGTGAATACCGAGGTGAACCAGCTCCTGGCTGCGCGTGCCGAGCATGAGGCGGGTCACCATCGTGAACACGCTCACGGTGTCGAGGGTCAGGGTGACGAGCAGCACCACCCGAATGACCAGCACCGTGACACGCTCTACAAGGCCTGCCACAATGCTGGATCGGATGACGAGTTTGACTCCGACAGTGAAGAGACCGACCACTTTGAAGAACGATTCCAGGACCTGGAGGAGAACCTCGCCAACGTGATTGCAGATGTTCATGATCTGGCTCTGTTCACGAAGCTGAACTACACTGGTTTTCTCAAGATCGTGAAGAAGCATGACAAGCAGACGGACCGTCTTCTGCGCAAGGAGTTTGTGCAGCACTATCTGAGCACACGTCCCTTCTACAAGGAGAATTATGACGCGCTCATCGTCAAGCTCTCGCGTATGTTTGACATTGTTCACACGCGTGGTAATCCGGTCAGAGGTGACTCGAGTGCTGGTGGATCGCAGAGTGCCTTTGTTCGTCAGACCACCAAGTACTGGGTGCACCCCGACAACATTGTTCCGCTCAAGCTCTTTATTCTCAAGCACCTACCTGTGCTCATTTTCAACACGGAGAAAGAGTACCAACCTGAGGACAGTGCTATTACGTCCATCTACTATGACAATGAAGATCTGGAGCTGTACCTTGGCCGTCTCGAGAAGACCGAGGGTGCCGAGGCAATCCGTCTCCGTTGGTACGGCGGTATGGACAACAAGACCATCTTTGTGGAGCGCAAGACGCACCGTGAAGACTGGACCGGTGAGAAGAGTGTGAAGGCTCGTTTCCCCATCAAGGAGGAACTCGTGAATGCATACATGCGTGGAGAATACCGAATGAATGATACATTCGAGGAGATGCGCAAGAAGGGCAAAAAGTCCGACAAGGAAATCGACTCCATGATTCAGCTTGCGTCTGAGGTGCAGTACAGTATTTTGTCGCGCAAACTTCAGCCTGTCATGCGCTCGTTCTACAACCGCACGGCCTTCCAGCTGCCGGGTGATGCCCGTGTGCGTATCTCGCTTGACACGGAGCTCACGCTGGTGCGTGAAGACAACTGGGATGGCAAGCAGCGCTCGGGCAACAACTGGCGTCGTATGGACATCGGCATCGATTATCCGTTTGAGCAGCTCCCCGAGGGCGATGTTGAGCGTTTCCCGTACGGTGTGCTCGAAGTGAAGCTCCAGACGCAGATGGGTCAGGAACCCCCCAAATGGGTGCGTGAGCTTGTGCAGAGCCACCTCGTCGAGGCTGTGCCCAAGTTCTCCAAGTTCATTCATGGATGTGCTACGCTCCTGTCGAACCGCGTGGATCTTGTTCCGTTCTGGCTTCCGCAGATGGACATTGACATCCGCAAGCCTGTCTCAATGAACCTGGCTTTGGACCGTCCTCATCACAGCTCAAACAGCTCGGATCACACCCAGGGCAGTGGCAGGAATCCTCAGTACGAGCCTGTGAGTGAGGACGAATTCGAAGGGGATGATGGTGACGAGCACATGAAGTCACAAATCGCCAGTGCTCAACAGGAGGCTGACAATGTGGGTCTCTCGGCGTTTGACCCGCGTATCAAGGAAATTCGTGAGCAGCGTGAGAAGTACCTTGTGGAACACCGCAAGGAGTCGGAGGGTGCTCACAAGGATGCATCGAAGGCGCCTACTAAGGACAAGGCTTCGACGTCTCGTTCGGACCTGCATGTGCCTATGAGTCGCGACGACATTCTTGCACCTTCGACTGTGTTCGACAAGAACTACCTCAAGAAGTTTGGTAACAATATTAGCCGCCTGTGGGGTCACCACTCCGCTGCCCAGGCTGGCGACGAGAGCGAAGCAGACGAGCGTGCCATTCGTGCTCTTCAGGGCCGCGATGAAGAAGAACCTCGCGGATCGGGTAGTGGCCCTCCTATGGGTGTGGAATACGTTACTGACTTCCGCACGGAGCCTGGCAAGAAGGTGTCGGTGCCGATTCGTGTGGAGCCCAAGGTGTATTTTGCCAACGAACGCACGTTCCTCAAGTGGCTCGAGTTCAGTGTGATGGTTGCATCGATCGCTACAGGTCTTCTCAACTTCCAACGTGTCGGCGATGTGGTGGGTCTTGTCACCAGCACGCTCTTCACCGTCATCGCACTCTTTACTATCGCATACTCTGGTGCACTGTACATGTGGCGCGCGCTCAAGATCCGTGAGCGTAGCTCGTCGAATGTGTACTCGGACTCGTATGGTCCTACCTTTATTTGTGCGACGATCCTTGGTATCACTGTCGTAAACTTTGTCATGCGCTACTTTGAGACGAACGAGTCGCGTCTCTTCCGTGGTGTGCCGAACTAATGAATTACTATGCTATTTAGCTGATTCAGATGTGAATGGATAGGTTGGTCGAGGGAGAGTGGAGCCTGTATCACGTGCGACACACGCACCACATTTTCTGGGCGCGCGGATCGGTGCCGCTTTTTTTTCTGTAGTCGACATGAGTCAGGAGGAAGCATCGTCGTCGCGAGCTCCTCTGAGTCCAGAGGAAGCCAAGGCGGCCACTCTTAAGCAGATCGAATTCTACTTTGCGGATGCGAACTTGCCCTTCGACAAGTTCCTGTTCACGCTCACGCGTAAGGATCCCGAGGGCTGGGTGCCGATTGAGACGCTGGCGTCGTTCAAGCGCATGCGCCCGATGCGTGAGGTGCTGAACACTCAGGAGATGGCCGAGGCGCTTCGCAAGTCTGAGTCGCTGCTTGAAGTCGATGCTGAGGGCCTGCGTGTGCGGCGCAAGGCAGAGCTCAAGCCTGTCACAGACGCGCATACACGCAGCATTTACGCCAAGGGCTTTCCTGATGAGTACGAGGGCTTGCAAGAGGAGCTCGAGGCATTCTTTGCGCAGTTTGGCAAGATCAACGGCGTCCGAATGCGCCGCGAAAATGAAAAGCCGCGCAGGTTCAAGAACAGTGTATTTGTTGAATTTGCCGACGCGGCAGAGAAGGACGCGCTCCTGGAGAAAGCCAAGGCGGTCGAGCCCGTGGAGGACGGTGGTAGTGGTGTGCAGTATAAGGACATGAAGCTTCAGATTATGAGCAAGCCTGCCTACGTCGAGATGAAGATGAAGGAAAAGGGGATCGACCCGAATGACAACAAGCCTTCGAAGGGCGGTCGCAAGTTTAACGCATTCCGTGAAATGGAGCGGGAGCGCCATGGTGCATCGGATGAGCCCAAGAGCACGCGTTCTGATCCGCTCGAGTTTGAATACAATGGCCAGCTGCTGTGCACAAAGCCAGACGGCACAGTGGATGCCGAGAAGGTCACATTCCCTGCTCAGAGTGTGCTGCGCTTCACGAACGCCGCCCAGGGTGGCAGCTGGAAGGACCTCAAGGACACGCTCACGACGCTGCATCCAACGTCGTTTGTCGATTTCCCTGCCGATGCCATCGAAGGTGTGGTCGGCTTCCGTGAGTCCGTGTCGGACGACAAGCTGCGTGAGATCCAGGACAAGGGTATCACGGTGGGTGGCTCGGCTGTGAGCTGGGAACGCGTAAACGAAGACAAGGCCCGCGACTTTTACGTGGAGCGTGCCAACTTCCGCGCCTCGTTCCTGCTGGACCGTCGCGAAGCCGACCGTCATGCGCCTCGACGCGGACACCGCAGCCATGCTCGCGGCGGTAGCCGTGGCGGCCGGGGCGGACGCCCCGCACCTGCGCCTCCGTCGAGCGACAAGCGCAAGCACGCTGATGAGCCACCACAAGTGGGAGCTAAGCGCAGTAAGACGGACGAATAGTTCATAGACTACATGCTCTCTGTCGGAAGATGCGCGAGCATACGCTGACGACGCGATTCGGAGGCCGCGTCTGTGCCTGTGGCGGCAGCAGCAGCGAGTTTCGGCTTTTGCTGCCGCTCGTGCTCCTTTTTGGCGGTGCGCTGAACGGTTTGGGGCGCCTCGCGCAGACCGAACGCCTTGGCAAGGTGCCCGAGATGGAGCTGATGTACGTGGAAAATATCCTTTTCGGCGGCGGGGTGCGTTGCGTACGCCCGGATGTGCGCGAGGAACGCTGTGCGAGCGAGTGTAGCATGGCTTGGCGACGCAAGGACCCATCGTTCTAGGGCCATTTGGACGTCAGTGGCGCGCGACTCATACTCGCGAGCAGCGCCGCCAAAGCCATGAAAGAGCACGGTATCGTATCCCACCAAAGGCACCTGGGCCGGCCGAGAGGCTACGACCATGCGGCGGGTCAGTACATCGAGCCACGGCCGCTCGTGTGGCATGAGCATGAGCCAGCTGGTGCCTTGGCGTCCCACACGCGCCGTGCGACCTACGCGGTGGACATACTCTTCCACACCGTCTTCCGTCGGCACGTCCATTTGGATGACGCAGCTCACATGCGGCAAGTCCAAGCCGCGAGCAGCGACACTCGTGCACAGCAGAATACCACCGCGCGTTGCTGGCGGTCCCTCTGTGCCGTCTGTGAGTGTGTGAAAGGCACGCAGGGACGCAATGCGATCTTTTTGCGACATGGAGCCGTGCAGCCGATAAATCGGCACACCTGGGAACAGCTGGCTATGCTGTGCGAGGGGCGTCTCCAGTGCAGCCTCTTTCAAGGCTTCTTGGTCTCCCAGGCGTGCCCCGCCCATGGCATGCCAGTGAAAGTCGACCGTGTCTGTGCATGTCAGAAATACCATAATGCGCGCGGCGCCCTGATGCGCTGCATCAGCGACACGCGGCAAACTCTGGCGCAAGAGGGCAAGCAGCGACACGAAACGCAGCTTGGGCGGTACGATCACGGCGTGCTGTGCCAGTTGGGCCGGTGCAGCGAATGTCGGCTCAGCAGCCGACGCCTCTGTCTTCATGCCGACTCGGACGAGCATAGGATCACAAAGTGTCGTGCCAGAGAACGCCTGGACGCGCTCGTCGAGCGTCGCGGAGCACAGCACCACACGTCGTCTCCACGCCCACCATGCCATGCCGAGTGAATCTGTCACCTGGTCATCCGATGCATCGGATGAGAGGGCACCGCTCTCGACGAGAGCAGAGCGCGCTGTAGACAGGGCGAGACGGCGACGTCCATCGAGCGCCTTGATAATCCCGGTGAGCTGTTCCTCAAAGCCCAGCTCGAGGATACGATCCGCTTCATCAAGTACGAGCCAGCGGCACTTGCCCACATCGAGACTAGCCGTGTTCTGCAAGTGGTCCAGCAAGCGACCGGGCGTCGACACAAGGATCGGACATCCCTTGCGGAGACGCTGCTTTTCGTGGTTCTTCGTGCTCCCGCCAGTAAGTAAGCCTGGCACAATCCAGCGGGCACGACGGCGTGGCACACCTTCTGCCTGCTCGTCCGGCGACGCCAGCGAGAGCGTCAGGAGTCGCTCGAGGACCTGGTATATCTGACGGGCTAGTTCACGCGTCGGTGCGAGAATAATAGCCAATGTGCCGACGCTGCGATCGATGAAGCTCTCTTCCGAAAGGGGCAGAAGCGACTGCACGATCGGAAGCAGATACGTCAGCGTCTTACCACTGCCTGTTTGGGCCTGGATCAGCACGTCGCGCTGTGGCATGGGAGGCGCCGAGAGCAGCGGCGGGATGGCCAGACGCTGAATCTCGGTCGGCTTATCTTGGATGTCCATACGCTCCCTAAGGTGCGCCGCTAGGATATACTCCAGGCCCAGCTGCTCGAACGATGCATCGGCAGAGGGCGCATTGGTAGGTGCGGCGCGTGGTATCGAAGGAAGCTCCGTGGGTTTATCAGCATTCGCTTCATCACGCGAAAAAAGCGAGGAAATGTACAGGCCCGACTTGGTCGTGGATGGCTGCGCAGCCATCGCGCGCGCCTTTCGAAGGGCCGCTTGATCTGCTTCGCCATCTTGCATGTTTTCTTGCTGACGCGGCATAGGGCGCGCTCGCTTCAGCACACGGTGGTTTGCACTGTCTCTTCCACGCTTCTTCTTGTCGCGGTGACCCGCGCGTGTAGGCGCTGGTGCGACGGCATCGAGATTGAGGAGCAGGCCATCATCATGCTCCATGACGGCAGGCGACAACGCTCGAGAACCTCCACGACGAGAGCAAAAATTTTCACCTCCACTAACCTTGCCCAGCGACACAATGGTGGCCAAAGCCCCGCCCCGTCCGACGGCTGTGGTCATGGATCAGGGCCTTAGGTACCGGTCCAAGACGCGCGGACTATTGCATACCCACAACTTGCCAGCACTTCAGAATTTGCTGAAGCGTGATCCGTCAGCGTACACGGAGGATTTCCTTGCGCAATGGAACCACTACGAGAGCCTACGGCGCATTTTTGCGTCGGGTGTGGGACAGCAAGTCGAGGGCGCTGCCTTGGACGGCAGCGTGAGTGCTGTGCGCATGAGCAAAGATCAGCAGTCGCAATTTGATCAGCTGCTTTCGTTCGTGGCACAGCTGGCGCCGAGCTACCCAGACATCACCAAGGCTCTGCCGGAGCACCTCAGTGAGCTCCTGCTAGAGCACCACGCGAGTCTTAGCCCCGAGACACGCAAGACGTGCTTCCGTGCTTTGTCCCTGCTGCACAATCGCCAGATGATCACCAGTGAATTTTTCCTCAAGACGCTCTTTCCCCTGCTGAGCATGACGTCGTCGTCCGACATGCGGACGATGCTGCTCCATGCCATTGTACAGGACATCAAGCTTGCGAACCAGAAGTCGAAGGATCCTCGTCTGAACCGCATGGTCCAGGGTCTGCTGTTTGGCATGGTAGAGCGAGGCATGAACCCGGACGACACGAGCGTCGTACTGCGCCGCGCCGATGCCGAGCTCAAGGGGCGCACGGAAGCTCTGTGGGCGGTGCGTGTAGCCTCTGAAATGTGGCGACGCAGGATCTGGACGGATGAGCGCACTGTCGCTCTGCTCGCTATGGCATGCACGCACCCACATCCCAAGGTGCAGGCATCCGCCGTGCGCTTCTTCCTAGGCGATTTGCACGCGGCGGAGAACGCAGGGCAAGACAGCGACGAAGAGCAAGACGAGCCAGAGGACGTAGGACGTCTCCAGCACCAGAACCGAGTCGGTAAAAAGACCAAGGCTGCCGAGCGACGACTCAAGCTTGCGAAGGCGCACGCACGTCGGCGACGCAAGGAGCAATCGGAAAAGGCCCTCGATGAAGCAGACCAGGAAACGGGCAACTTGGCGGCGATTCACCTCCTGTATGACCCGCAGTCATTTGGCGAGAATCTGTTCGAGAATCTCAGCCGCGGCGATAAGCGGCATTCTCTCGAAGTCAAAGTGCGTATCATGCAGCTACTCAGCCGAGTGATGAGCGTACACCGTTTGACCGTCCTGAGCTTTTACAGCTACATGGCCAAGTACCTCATGCCGCACCAGCTCCACATTACCCTGATTCTTGTTTCGCTGGCTCAGTCCGTGCATGAGCAGACGCCGACAGATGTTCTGACGCCGGCCATTCGCAAGATTGCGTATGCGTTTGTGCATCCTGGCGTCAGTGCTGAAGTCGTAGCAGCCGGTATCAACACGATCCGAGAGATTTGCCGGCGGCAGCCGTGGTGCATGGAGCAAGATCTGCTGGAGGACCTGGTTGCGTACCGTCACTCAAAGGACAAAGGCGTGAGTGCGGCATCGCGAAGTCTCATGCTGCTGTACCGCGAAGTCAATCCGGGTATGCTGCACCGCACAGAACGTGGCAAGGCAGCATCTATTGCCATGACCCAGGGCAAGGAAGCTGAGCGCTATGGAGTGGACCGTCGAGAAGTTCACGGCATTCAGGGCATTGAATTACTAGAGCAGCATCTGAAAGAGCGTGACAATGACGACGGGGCGGATGATGAGGCACAGTGGGACGGCTGGGAAGTCGAGAGTGATGACGAAAGCGATGTGTCAGGTGGCTGGATCAATGTCAGCTCGGACGACGAGCAGGATTACTTTGAGCTGGACAAGAGTGATGATGACGATGGAGAAAAAGATGACACGAAGGAGGTAGACACTCGTCCTATGAGTGTGCGTGTGCGCGAGGCCCGACGAAAACGCAAGGAAGAACAGAAGCAGGAGGGCGAAGACGAGTCAGAATCGGAACCACAGCCGGAGCCAGAGTCCCACAAAGAGGAGTCTGTCCCCGATGCCTTTTCCGAGCTAGCGACGACGCGTATCCTAACGCCCGCCGACTTCGCCAAGCTCAATGAGCTGCGGCTCCAAGCGGCCGAGGAAATGGCCAAGACAGGCGGGGCCGCTGGCGCCCGGGCTCGACGCGAGCTGGCAGCGCTGCAGCTGACCAAGAAGCGAACGACCGGCGTCCACGAGGTACTGGACGAGTCGGATATCTTGGGTCCGCGCAAGAAGACCAAAGCAGACTACGAAGAACGTATGGCGAGTATCAACGCTGGCCGCGAGGGCCGCGAGAAGTTTGGCAGCAACAAGGGGAAGAAAAAGAAAGAAGTCGCCAGCAGCTCGACCAACCGCCAGAAGGCCAAAGGCAAGAACTTCCAGATGGTGGCCAAGAGCTGGGGCGTGCGCAGCAAAAAAAATGCGTCGCTGCGTGAGAAGAGCAAGCGTCTTCGCGCGCATGTCAACCAGGCGAAGAAACGTATGAAATAGCTACAGATCCATAGGATGTTGCCGAACCAATTCCCACTCGACGCGCAGCAAGACCCACACACATCGCCGCACGATCTCCAGCGCTTCGAGGAGAAGTAGGCCCCTCTGCCAGTCCCAGAGAAACTGCCAGTGAGAGCTAAGCTTGACGGACCACGTGAAGCGAAGCACCAAGTTGACGCATAGAATCGCCCAGTACAGACTGGGGGGAAGCGGCAGGGGCTTCTCAGGCATTCGCAGGACCGTGGGGCGACGCACATGGCCCTGTGGCTTCATCAGCAGCGCAGAATGTGGGTGGTCGTGTTCGCCCGAAGAGCGTCGGTGCAAGGTCGGCAGCTGCGTGGGCGGATGCGTGACAAGTGCATGAAACGAGTGTGGTTGAAGCAGATCGAGACCCCAGTCATTCGTCACGTCCCACCAGAACGAAAAGAGGGTGTTAAACAGTACGCACGCATACCACGCCACATCAACGATACGTGCGGCGCCGGGCGAGAGCGACGTGAATACGGACCACGAACGGAGCCAGATAACAGGAAGCGACGACAGATACTTGAGTGCATTGTACAAAGGGCGTCGCGCGTGCGTGCCGGACGTGTAATATTCGGACAAGCACTGCCGAAACCGGATCACGTACGGCACGCTGATGAGCACGGGCACGGCCACATGCGTCTGAGCTTGAAGCAAGATGCGGTCGTCCGCACGCTGGCCCATGACAAAGTAGGCCAGCAACACAAGCGAGAGCCACACATCACCCAGAACCTTGGCGAACGACGTGAGAATATCCGCCAGCACCACATCCGTGAACAGGATGGGCTGCTGCAGCGACGGCGTAAAAAGTCGCACGAGTGAGCGGTTCCAGGCCCGTAGCAGGTGCCGAAACGGGCCCGGGACGATCCAGAGCACGAGCAGGCCTGCCAATGTTGCCGTCTCCCAGGCCTGGGCGTCGAGCGTCCGTAACCCCGTGCGAGGCTCAACATGCAGGCGGTACATGAGCCAGCAGAACGTGGACCATGCGACGTGGCATAGTGCAAGTAGGTACAAGGGCAATGCTCCGCTTTCACGCGCGGGCTCCGTGCGTGTGTGGGCGAGTGGGAGACGCGACGCCGGTCCGGCGCCATGAAACACGTTCATGTCCCAGTGCTGCAACACCTGCAGAATCACGCCGAACCCACACATACACAGCGCCGTCATGAGCACCGCACGGAAAATGGGCGGCAGGAAATGCTCAAAGGAGGCATCCAGGACCGTGCCGGCGCGATCTGGCGCCGCCCCAGCGACAGCTGCCCATGCCCACAGCCCCAAGGCAACCGCCCGCATTCGCGGCGGTAGTGGAGAAAAAAAAGCTACGTGCAAAACGCATCCATTTTTGTCCTGAGTATGCAGCTAGAGGACCAGCATAGTACATCACGACGGCTCGTCGCGCAGACAAGCGAGCGTCTATTGGATCCTGCTTTTCCGTGCCACTCAAGCACGAGGGAGATATAAGCGCAACACTTAGGCGTCGCGGACCTTGATGGTACCGCGCTGGAGACCGGTGCGACGGGCAGCAATAAGACCGACCTTCTGACCTGGCACGGAGCCACGCTTGACGGTCGACGAGTGACCAATGTGCTCGTGGTTACCACCACCGTGAGGGTGGTCAACGGGGTTCATGGCCACACCACGAGTGCGAGGCCAGCAGTTGCGCTTGACGCGGTACTTGTGGTAGGCACGGCCGGCCTTGAGCAAGGGCTTGTCAATACGACCGCCACCGGCAACAACACCAACAGTAGCACGGCCGAAGCTCGGCACCGTCTTCTTGGCACCCGAGGGCAGGCGAATACGGGTCACACCGGCGTCCAGGTCGTGACCGATCACAGTGGCGTAGTTACCCGAAGTACGCGCGAGCGCTCCGCGGTCACCCACCTTCTCCTCAACGTTGCACACAATCGTACCCTCAGGGAGCGAGCTCAGAGGCAGAACGTTGCCGACGTTAAGCATGGCCTTCTTACCGCAGTACACAAACTGACCCGTGTGCAAACCTTCGGGAGCAATAAACGTCTCAGTGACCTGCTTGTAGTGGTAAGGGTCACGGAATGTGACACGAGCAAGAGGAGCACCACTGTCGAGTAAGCCAATCATGCGAGAAAATACATACCGTCCAGCATCGTGGATAATGTCCTTCACAAGACCGCGAACGTAACCGTTGCGCTCAGCAAAGTCAAATGGGCGCAGCTTAGCAGGCGCCTTGTTCAGGCGCGTGTGAGCAGTGAAAATACCACCGCTCTTACGTTGAGCACGGATAACTGCATCATGTTAGTACCCTGCTCCTGTCTCGTGCGATGCGCCCGTTGTGATCGCACTGATACATACCGCGTCCCATGGTCTTGACTCGTAGTGGTGGAGAGCAAGCTTCGTCCGCCTCAGGCGGTTTGACTCTTTCTCACAACACGCACCGAAACTGGGCAGCCCTCCGGTCATGTCACGTGTGAAATGTAGTTTTGTATTCGGCCGATATGATCAGACCCCACCTCCACCCTTTCGCTCGAGACCTTCGTGGCGGGCTTAGCCAGCGGCACCGGTGTGGGTACGTGTGAACGTGGCGCGATACGAGGCATCTTGTTAGGATGAACACACACATCACATTACTATCAGCATTGTCCGAGCATTCGTGTGGACGTCTTATTCTGCAATGCTGAACTCAGTGCTTCGTTCGCGTTCATCCCAGTGATTGTATACTAACTCATATGTACGATAACAGGCGCATCTTCCCCCTCCTCAGCATCGTCAGCTTCTACTTCTTCATCGAGTAAATAGTCTAACGACCACTCAAATTGCTTTTGTGCCATGGCACTAAGCTTGCGCCACGCCTGAACGAGTTGTTCATGCTCTGCACTCGGCGAAGATGACGACGTGGCTGCCCAAGCGCCAAGGCTGCGGCTGACGTTCGTGCGCAGGCTTGCCAGATCCTCCAAGATCTGGGCCTCGAACGTAAGCAAGTCCTCTGTCCAAATCGTGGATGGTAGCGCTTCGAATTGGGACACGAGTGTCTGAATCCAGGCTCTGTGCGCCGCGAGGCGCGGTGCCAACGCGGGCGAAGGCAAGGCGGTGTCCCATTCACATGGATGCAAGGTATGCGGTGGCGTTGGGGCACCAATATAGGCTGCAGCACGACTAAAGAGAGAGACCATGGCCATCCAGTGGTCCAAGGCTGCCGCGTTGCTAGTGCATCGGAATAGAAGAAAACACAGTTCAAACTCTCGAAGCAGTGGCTCGTGAGATAACGATACTCTTTCCGCATCACACGCACGCTGCATGACATGCTCAAGCAGCCAGGATTTGTCCATACTCCATCTTGTCCTTTCCTCGCCGTGCGCCTCCGGCGGCCAACTATGCGAAAGTGAAAAGGGGGTGAATGCCAGCCCGGCTAGAGGCATCTCTTCTTGCAGGCGAGGAGCCGAACGAAGTTCTCGTAACGTGGAACGTGCATTACGATCTGTCACGGGCGTGAACGAATCACACATGGCGTCGGCAGTGCGAGAGTCGATGCCAAACACACGATCGATGGTACTTCGACTCAGCTGTAAAAAGCGTGTCAAACGATGCCATAATGGGCTCGAATCCATGGGGTAAGCAGCCAGATGATGATCCATGCTTCGGAGGTGATCCCGTGAGACAATCACAGGGGTTTCTGCACCTGTGCCGGGTGCTGTCATCCAGGTATCGGACGTTGCATCATACATCCGAACCAGAACAGTTTCTTCCTGAACGTAAAAAAACCAAATAGATCGAATACCCTCTGACAAGCCGTCGTGTCGGTCAACGTCGTCCGCGGAGCCAGCCGCACTCTGCCATGCAATGCAGTGTATGCCGGGCGGAACAAGCTTGAAGCCCTCAAACGATGTGTCTGTTCGATATGCATGTTGATCTATCGATATATACGAGCCGCGCGGTAAATTTTGCAGGAGGATAAAGGCATGACGAGCATACCAATCCGCCACCGACATGCAGGAGAGACGCGTCGATGACCGAGTGGAGGTGGCATCAGGCGGCCCCGGATCCTTGCAGGACAAAGGCGACCAGCGTGCGCGAGCGATTCCACGACGGGGGCGACGTAATGCGTGCGAGCGTTGCTTCTGACTTGGTGGGGCTAGTCTGCGTCAGTTGAGATAGAATGTGCTCCACGAGTTGGAGACGGCCATCGGCTTCTTGGCTGCCGGGCAAGGCACGTGGTGTGCCTGACTTGGCAGAGATTTCCACCCGCACCTGGTGTCCACGTTCCAGTTCACGACGCGCTTTGGAAAGCTTGTGGGAAAGATCATGGTCTGACACGTTCCAAGAAAGCGACAATGCCTTGGATTGTGTGCTGGTGGGCTTTTTTTTCTTCTCGCGTTGTCGCTCATATTCCATGCGCTTGTTAATCAGGCGGCATATGGGAAGATCTCGAAGAGACCACTCTTTCTTTTTCTGCTTAGAGTCGTCCATAGCGCCCTTTGTGACTTGCACAAGCAGGTATGCCTTGCGGTCGATTTTCGCTAGAATATCTTGGGGTTTGAACGGCCCTTGAAGTTGTCCGCTGGTCGGGTCGACAAGCTGAATGAGGGGGGCAGCAATTCGCTCATCGACAAGCTTGTCTTGCGCCGACTTGTCATTCGCCGCGCGGGGGGCTGCTGTATGGAACGGGAGGATTGCGGCGCCAAGTGGTCCAATGGGCAATTTGGCGCGCAGCGGTGTCATGCGGCCACGCAGAGTCGGCGACAGCAGAGCGAAACTCTTCATGCTTGAGTAGATCAAGGAAATAGAGAGCTTGTGGGTATGTGAGGTACTTGACGTACTGAGGCGCACGGAAATACTCGAGGTACTCTAGGTAGTTCAGAAACGCCGGATCGTCAAAGTAGCCTTGCTGCGATAGCTGGTGCAAGTAGTAGGGGTTGCTAAGCGCTGATAAAAACTCCAGATCCCGCGAGAACCGCTGTTGATTTGCCACGCGCACTGGATCCAGCTCGGTGCCCGTAGCCGTGTGGAGCATGACCAACGCCCTCCTCGCACGGCGCTGGCCGCTCTGGCCCCTGGCCTGCGAGCTTAATTCCTCGACAGCACCCACGGCCGCCCAGCGTGGAGCACCTACCTCGTCCTTGACGAGAACGCGATGCGTGGCGTCCAGGAGGGTGCGGCCGGTGCGCGCGCGCCTCAGAGATGCACATCGCAGAAGCGTTTAGTCCTGCGTTATATAAATGTAGTGACTTCAGCGATGAGGACGAGTCCGCGATGGTCGCAGGCGGCTAGCGCACCGAACGCCGTCCTGAGCTCAGCCACCACGAGTACCATGGCGCTGAGCCTTACGCGCGCAGCGCAGGTGCTCGCGCGGTCTGAGCTATCTTCACAAGAAAAGGAGCAGGATGAGTTGAAAGAGGATGCGCGCTTAGAGCCTGCGAGTGTCGGCCTGTTGGGCGGCTTTACCGTGCTACGTGCTCAGCTTCGCATGGTATCGGACGTGGCCGAGATTCCGCTGCCCACCTTGTTATCGCACTTTATCGGTGTGATTCTCAGCTCGAGAACGACAGGCGCTGTCACGCAAGCGGCGCTGGAAGCAGTGGCGGCGTTCCTGGACAGTGGCCTGTTCCGCACGTCGAGTATCGGACTGGAGCAGGCCGTGCAGGAGGTGGCGCATGCAACGTCTCACTGCCGCTTTGAGCCATCAGATGCAGGGAAAGATGAGGTGGTGCTGTTGGCAATTCTTGATGTTATGTATGCGCTGGTCCGTGGCCGTGCAGTGCACGACGACGACGCCAACGGAGAGGGGAAGCCGTTTGTTGATATGCTCGGCGACGAAAGCGTGTGTGAGCTCATGGAGACGTGCCTGAGCATGGGCTGTCAGACACGTCTTAGTTCGGCGCTGCGGCGGACGGCCGAGCGCAAGATGCAAGGTATGATCCGAGAGGTATTCTCGCGTTTGCAGACCATGCCACTCCAAGCTGATGAAGCATATACAGAAACGGGGCGTCCGCAGGAGCCAGACGTGGCAACCTTGATGGCGGACCGCGTTGGTGCTGACGCCGAAGATGACAAGCAACTGCGGATGGCGACGCCCGATCCCAAAAGTCGCTCAATCCCTGCAGCAGGGGGTGGGACTGAGCCCGACGAAGAGCCGCTCAGGAACGAGCAGGAAGCATCAGAAACTGAGCGCGAGGCCCAAGGAGAGCCAGACGCGGACGAGCAGAGGGACGAAGAGGCTTTGGACAAGCCCGCCAACCCAGCGGCTGAGCCGCAAGAGCCGTTCGATGCCCTTCACCACGCGCCCGCTCCCGAGGCATCCAACGCAGAAGAGATGCGCACACCGACCGATGTGGACCGACGTACGCGATCAGCCGAGCCTGTGGTGCCGTTTGGCATGCCAGCGCTCAAAGAGATCCTGCGCGTCCTTATCTCGCTGCTGGACCCCGGCAGTGTGCGGCACACTATGACTATGCGCTTGCTGGGTCTGTCACTGCTGGGCAGTGTGCTGGACACGCATGGTGCATGGCTCGCGCGCTTTCCATCGCTTCGAGCCCTCCTCGGCGACTCTGCATGCCGCTACCTCTTCCAGCTTGCGAATAGTGAGTATGGTCCGCTAGTAGCGCACAGTCTGCGTGTGTTGCATGTGCTGTTTGTCGAGCTTCGTGTGCACCTCAAGATGCAGCAGGAACTGCTTCTTCTGTTCTATGTGCAGCAGCTGCGATCAGCTCAGACGTTGGTGGACAAGCCGTGGTCGGACGAAGAAAGCCAGCCTGAATCCCCCCCGGTTCTTGCCTCCTTCCACGCGAGTGCCTCGGGTGAGCAACGCGAGCTGTTTACCGAGGCCTTGTGTCTCCACCTTGCGGGGGACGACGACACCGCCGATCCGTTTGTGGTACTGTGGCGCAACTACGATTGCGATATGGACTGCGTGAATTTGTACGATCATGTCACTCAGTTTTTGTGCCGCGTTATTTTTGCGCAGCCGATGCCTGGCGCAGCGGCGATGGCGCCGCGCTCTTCACCGACCGGGCTACAGCTTGTAGCGCTCGACATGGTCTTGGGCATCGTCGAGCGCATGGCAGCACGGCACGAGTCCGACGGCACGGACGAGTCGGAGCTGCCGAGCACGCTGCGCATGCAACGCGAGCGCAAAGCGCTCTTGGCTGCCGGAGCTGCGGCATTTAATCATAAGCCAAAGGACGGCATTGCATACCTTGCGCAGCAGGCGCTGCTTGCACCGAGTGGTCGCGAGCGAGCACGCAGCATTGCGCGCTTCCTGAAAGACTCGCCGCTGGTGGACAAGCGTCTGCTGGGTGACTACATTTCGCGTGCAGAAAACGTGGATGTCCTGGCCGAGTATATGGACATGTTCGACTTTGGCGATTGTGACGTGGCCGAGGCTATGCGCGCGCTCTGTGAGGCCTTCCGGCTTCCTGGGGAGGCGCAGCAGATTGCGCGCATCACCGAGACGTTCGCGCGCAAGTACTTTGCGTCCAAGCCCCCTGGGATCCGGAGCGAGGACGCTGTCTACGTCCTGGCCTACAGCATTATCATGCTCAATACAGACTTGCACAACCCACAAGTTACGCGCCGAATGACGACGGCCGACTACCAGCGCAACTTGCGTGGTGTGAACGATGGTGCTGACTTTGATCAGGCGTACCTGGCGGCAATCTACGACGGTATCCGACGCCGCGAGATTGTGATGCCTGAAGAACACGCTGGTCAACTTGGCTTTGATTACGCATGGAAAGAGCTCCTGCGTCGTGTGCGTGCTGGTAACACGTTGCATCTCTACACGGGCGCGGCCCTGGATGCTGACATGTTCCGGCACAGCTGGCGCCCCTTTGTGGCCAGTATCGTGCATGCATTCTCGACGCTACAGGACGAGCACCTGCTGCACCGCGTCATTGCAGGATGCCGGCAGTGCGTTGTGCTGGCGCGTGCCTATGACGTGCCGGGCGTGCTGGACTACATGGTCGAGCACCTCGCGTCTGCGACGGGTTTGATGCCAGGCACGGAGCTGGACGATGCACGCACCGATGCTGTGGTCGAGCATGACGGCACGCGCCTCACTGTGTCGCCACTAAGTGTGGCTTTCGGCAGCCAGTTCAAGCAGCAGCTCGCGGCCGTGGTGCTATTTACTATCGCCCATGGCAGCGGCGCCTCGTTGCGCTCGGGGTGGTCGAGTCTGCTGGCCTGCATCGAGACGCTCCTGGTGCATGGCCTGCTGCCGCACGGCACGGCGCAAATGTATGTGGCGCACGACACGTATGCGCCGATTCCCCTCACGGGCAAGGGTGCGATGGCCGCTAGTACAGCTCCTGCCACAGCGGCCGCGGGCGGCCTCTTTTCCACGCTATCGAGTTACTTTCTGTCGCCGTATCCCGCCGCCTCCGAGCCTATGCAGGTCAGCGACGCCGATCTCGAAAGCACGCTGTGTGCCCTTGACTGCCTTGCGTCGTGCAAGATTAATCAGATGCACTCACAGATTGCCGAGCTGCCAGACGACGCACTCGCCGCGTACGTCGCTGCCGTGTATGAGCGACTGGGCGCCTCGGTGCGGCTGCGCCCTGATTACAGTCCCGTGCCCGTGTTCTGGCTGGAGCAGTTGACCACGCTGGTGTGCACGCGCCCTGCGTGTGTCTCGCAGCCGCAGGCACTGGATGTGCACCTCGCACGGATCAAAGAGGCGCCGCATATTCCGCCCACGGAACTCGAGAGGGCCACGTTGGGTGCGATGCGGATCGCTGCCGCAACGGACCACGTGCACGATGCGCTCATGGCCGTCCTAGATGCCCTGCGCAGCGTGCCGAGTACCTTGCATGCCACCGTAAGTGCCGCGTTCCTGACGGGCCTCGCCACTATCATCGAGCGCGGCATGCCGCCTGTCTCTGACGACGAGTGGCGAACGCTTCTGCATCTGGTGACGTCGTATGCACGCGTGCGCCGCGCGGCGACGGCGCGTGCAGCGCTGGAGCTTGTCGTGCACATGGTGCCGCAGCACGTCCAGCCCGTGACGTACGCGGCACTCGTCGAGCTCGTACGCGAGACGCTGTCAGACGCGGATCGCGCGATGTGGCACGGCGAAGACCACGCACCGCGCCGTACCCTGACCGAGAAGCGCGAGCTCAGCGATTGGATGGCGGCTGTGCACGCCGCGAGCCCGGCCGCCCTCGAGGCTCTCGCGCGCGTCCGGACACAGATCCCCCCGATGGTGGCCCCCGCGACGTGGCCCGAGTACTGGCTGCCCCTCGTGACGGCATTCGCGCAGCCATGCGTCAGTGTGCACGCCCCGACGCGTCAGGCTGCCGTCTCGCACCTCCCGTATGTGGTCCTCGCGCCCGAGATGCACCTGCACATCGATCCCACGCACCTCGCTCCCCACATTGAGGCCATGTTTGGGCACATCCTCCTGCCCCTCCTCGAGACGCTTATGGCACCCGAGACGACGCGCGCCGATTCGCCCGACAAAACGCCGCCGACCATCGCCGAGACACGCGCACTCGTGTGCCTACTGGTGATCCGCGCATGGGTCCGCAACGTAGGCACGCTGATGGACGGCGTGCCGAACGATGTGGAGAAACCGGCCGCCGCTCGTGTGCTGCGCCTGTGGATCGGTGTGGTGCACGCCACGGCCAAGCTGCTGCGCACGCCGCAGCCCCACAGCGAGGCGATCGACGAGCAGCTGAAGAACATGGTGCTGGTGATGCACACGGCCGGCCACCTGGTCGAGGGCCCGCCAGGCTCGCTCCGCCGTGCCCTGTGGGTCGAGACGTGGCGCCGCATCGATCCCATCCGACCGGACTTGCGTGCATCGCTGCAGCCATCAACCGCACAGACCGACAGAGGAACATAGATTACACGCCTACTTACTCAGCAGCAGCCGCCGTTGTTCGTGGGCTGTACACTCTGGCCCTGGCCGACCTTGAGGGACGACTTGCCTGCACTGCCATTCTGCATCGCCGACACGCCCATGCGGTCCTTGATCTGCTTGGCCATCGTCAAGAAGGCCTGCTCGACGTTCGTAGCATCTTTGGCACTCGTCTCGAGGAAGGGAATGCCCAGCTCGTCCGCGAGCTGCTTCGCCGCATCAAAGTCGACAGCCTTGCTGCTTGTCAGGTCTGCCTTGTTGCCCACGAGCAGTTTGTTGACGCCCTCACACGCATAGCGCTCAATCTCCTGCAGCCACTGCTTCACATTCGCGAAGGTCGACTCATCCGTCACGTCGTACACGACAATAATACCATGCGCGCCGCGGTAGTACGACGAAGTAATTGTCCGGAACCGCTCCTGGCCCGCCGTGTCCCAAATTTGCAGCTTGACCGTCTTGCCCTCCAGCTCAATCGTCCGGATCTTGAAGTCAACACCAATCGTAGATATGTACGACTCCGTGTACGTGTCGTCGGCGAATCGCAGGAGTAGACACGACTTACCCACGCCCGAGTCACCAATCAGCAAAAGCTTGAACAGATAATCGTAGTCTGGGGACAGGCCCGTCATGGTATGCAGTCGAGAGGAAAAAGAGGCGGTGCCAGGGCGGCGGCCGCGTACGTGGAGCCACAATCGTGGATGTATGCACGACGCACGCGTGATCCGTAGGCTGACACAATCTTACGTATGTGCCCTGCCCCCCACACCGCACCCTCGTCATGGCCGCGCCGGGGCAAGTTGCGCCGAACCCACGATGGTGAGTGAGTCGTTCGTGCATGCATGCGCCGGCGGCGCCGGTGGCCTCGTCGCCATGACAGCTACGTATCCGCTCATGGGCATCTCAACGCGGGCTGCCGTCGACCAGTCCAAGAACCCAGGCGAGTCCCTGGTCAAGGCCATCACCACTGTCATTGCAAAGGAGGGCATCACTGGTCTGTATGACGGTCTCAGCTCATCGCTTATCGGCATCGGTGTGACCAACTTTGTTTACTACTTCTTCTTTGAGGCAATGCGTGAGTTTATCCTCACATCCAAGCGTATCACGCGGTCGTCCAAGGCCAAACTCGGCGCTCTCACCACCACCGAAAGCATTCTGTCCGGTCTCGTGGCTGGTATCACGACGGCCTTGATCAGCAATCCCATTTGGGTGATCAATACGCGCCAAACTGTGCGTGTATCACAAAAAGATACGACGGGCGCCAACAAAGTTGTAGCACGCAAGTCGTTCTTGCAAACCCTACACCATATCGTCGAGAAGGACGGCGTACGTGCCCTGTGGAAGGGTATCGGCCCTGCCTTGGTGCTCGTGACTAACCCCGTACTGCAGTACACGGCTTTTGAGCAGCTCAAGAACTGGCTCGTGAATATTCGCCAAGTGTCGCGCAGCAACACACCAGCGGCTGCCAAGTCTCTGCTCTCTGACCTCGACTTTTTCTGGCTCGGCGCCCTCAGCAAGCTGATTGCCACCAGCATCACGTATCCACAGATCGTCATCAAGTCACGGCAACAGGCCATGTCCAACGAGTCGTCACGCGACCGCAAAAAAGTCAATGTCTGGTCGGCCATGACCGAAGTCGTACATAACGAGGGCGTCGGCGGTCTGTATCGCGGCATTTCTTCCAAGCTACTCCAGTCGATCCTCACCGCCGCCATCCTATTCGCTTCCAAAGAGCGTATCTACAAAATGACCAAAGCCGTGCTGGTCCATGTTTAAGCGCGACCTCGTATCTAGATTAGGCGGGCGATGCCTCATACCGCTCCCATCGGCCCTGTCTGAATAGATGTGTGATTCGCTCGTCATCTGCACAAGCGCATAGAGCAACAGCGGTTGGTGCCTTGGCACCAGCAGATTCCCATGCATGCTGCACGTCCTCACACAGCCGCAGCAGACGCCGTTCCGCTGGTGTCGATAGCGACTCGCTTCCCTGCGGTTTGGGGCCACTGGCCACCGCCGCAAGACTTTGGGGCTCAAGACGGATGTGCGTCAAAAGGGTAGCTGCCTGGACATGTCGGACGTGCCATGAGCGCTGGCCGTTCAATTTCACTCGTTCTAAAGCCACAGAGAGAGCAGTATCATCCGGCACACCATCGATCCAAACGGCATTACCATACGGAGCCTTGGGCGACACGTGGCGACGCGCTTCAAGAGCCGAGCGCGCCGGCTGCGTCGCTGCATACTCGGTCAGCAGCACCGACGGAATGCGCGTGTCTCGCGTGCGTCGCACACGCACGTCAGCATCACGGGCAGGCGACACAAGCGGGCCTGTATAAAGCAAGCCGGACAATGTGCAAAGTTCCGTCTCCAGATGATACATGCGAGCCAACTGCTCCACGAAGGTCAAGAGGTCCATATGGACTTTGATAGGCTCACAGCCACGGCGAAGAGCGTAGGAAGCGAGGAGTGAGTGTACCTGCGCAGCAGCTCGAGGTGACTGCACAAATTCATTCAGCACATCCTGCACAGCTTGTGCCCCTCGCGGATCTTGGGCGACATACTGGACAAGTGCCGGTGCATATGATACATGCTCGCTCCGCACGTCCAAACCCAGGGCACGAGCAAAGCGGGCGTTTCTTTGTGCCACCTTACAGGCTGGTGTGCATGAAAGCATGGGTACAGGTTCGCGGTCGACACCAGGAGCTGCTCCGCACACATCGAGTTGCTCACGATGACCGCACTCGCAGTGCCGAAGAATCATGGCACGGCACGGCTCGCTCGTATCGCATGCGACAGGGGCATGACACAGCCGTTCACATGGATGCCCACATAACGGGCGCAGTCGACCACACACCTGCTTACACGGTGGGCATTCGCCTTCCGCGTGACATGCACCAGAACAGGTATGTTGACCGCATGCTAAAGTTCGACGGCACGGTGCACTGCACCGCACATTTTTTCGACTGCATGGCACAGCAGGAAGAGTCGTGCGTCCACACATACATACCTTGTTCGTAAGGTGTACGCAAGGGGGGCAGCAGGTATCGGGTGGATGACACGTGTGGGATATTTTGGGATGACCACAAGGAGGCGGTGGCAAAGAACACGGATACGAGCACTCGACTTGCGTGCCGCATGGCACAGGTGGATCCAGCACAGTGCGTCCACATGTACAGCTCACCTCAGTGAACGTTGACCGCAGGCATGGTGCGCATGCGCCGCGATGACACGGCGCATCGCAAGTGTGGCGGCCGCACGACAAAAGCTTTTGGCAGCGCACATGGCATGCATGGTAGTGCATGGGATCGAGCAGCGACAGGTCGGTGGGCAACATCTTTTTCGGAACACTCGCTTGGTACGCAAGTGGACAGCATCGCTGTTGACATACGTGTTTGCCACAGTGCCGCGCGACTTTACAGATCTGATCACATAGGAAAGGCTCGTTAGAGTCTTTGGTTTCACAGCACATCACACGTCGCTTGGTTGCACCGCAGCGACAAACCTGCAGCACGGATGCCTCGCATGGCGGGCAAGGCCCAATGTGGCACGTTGCGGTGCATGCATGGCCACAGGACGCATGAGTTTTGCCACACGAAGCCTCACACGTCGGAATAGGGTCACGGCAATCCAAGCGGTCCAATAAAGGCATGCGACCACAAGGACATGTCCGAACCTGATCAGGGCCATACGGACAAGGCGCCACTCCCGTACGGATATGGCACGGCTTCTGGCATGTGTGGTGTCCACAAGCTAAGGGTGCGCCACACGGCTCTTGGCACGACCAGCACGCACGGAGGCCGGCCGCCTCAGGCGGACGCTCGCCGCATGTTATCGTGCTCGCATGGCGTCCGCAAAAGCATGGTACATCCACCAGGATCTCCGCGCATGGGGCACATGGTCCGGCATGGCACGGCTGAGCACATGTGTGGTGGCCACACGCCAGACTTTTTCCGCATACATTCCCGCAGGATACACGGCCGCCCGTTTCTTGAGGCAATTGAGAGCACCGGACGTGCATATGTGGCTCCTTGCCACAGAAGCACGCCACTTCGACTGTGGCAGCACAGGGCGGGCACGGTCCTGGATGGCATTTATTCGCTGGACAGCCATGCCGCTGGCATCCACGTTTGCATCGACCACCGCAGGAATGCGGCACTCCATGAGATGGTGGATGCGGATTCGATACGCGGTGGCACCAGCACATGTATGTGCGCGGCACATCATGCTTCACGTCTTGGCAACCGGGGCATCGCCAGTGCCCTGGCATGTCTCGCACACTGGCCTCTTGGTGCAAAGCATTTTGTTCCTTAATTTGCGCTACACTTCTTTCGGCCCAGGTTCGAACGCAGGACAGGTGCAGGACTGCATAGCATCGTGTACAGGACCAGATAGGATGCTTGCGTTTAATCGCATTATAGCATATGATGCAGTCGTATTCACCCTGGGAAATTTCAGTGACAATGCGCGATCTTAAATCAGTGTATTCTCGCACTGTCGGTGGCGGTACAGGTGCGGATGCCTCTTTTTGATGGGTGAGCTTGGCACCAAACTTGCGTGAAGACTTGCGGTCGGATGCACGGTGGTGAGACGGGGTATGTTCGTGATTATGGGCATGCTCCTTAGTCTTGGTAGCATGAGAAGATCGGCCACGTCCACGACTCCGCCTAGTTCCATGCTTGGGCGGTGCAGGCGACGGCGTCGAGGACGACGACATGTCGCACGACGCAAACCAAAAAAATTGTCCAATTTTTCCACATGCTTCCTAAGAAACGCATTCACACTCATCATCTCCACCTTTCAACACCTGCACAGGCTCTAGAGAGAACATGTCGGCCGTGCGATGTGCAGCGCATCCGCCCGTACGCCTGGTTCCAATCTCGCCTGCTGCTTTACAACCGCCTAGCGCTGTCGTAAAGATGAACTGTCCAGCGGCACTTCAGTACCGCACGCAACTATTCTCTCTGTCTCTATACCCCTTACACGCACGAATTGACCAGCCACGCCAGAATCGCATGCCACCTGTTCTCGGTCCACCATGGCTCCCATTTCCACCTTCACCAGATACGCATAATGCGCGACACGTACGGCGATACCGCGAGCTCATGTACGATATCGAGCACAAGACGCCGCGTCTTTATGCCTCCATCCTCATCAGCAAAAAACGTGTGCACAAGCACGCGGTTGTGCGCAATAGGTGCCGGACGCGCCTAATGGCTGCACTACAGCAGCTTATACGACGAGAAAAGGATATGCCTGTCCATTCCAGTATGTATGATTGTACTTACGTGCCAGCACACGCCTACATTTTTTTTGGAACCAGCTACTTGTTTTCCGCTGAGTCTGTTGTCATTGAGCAAGAACTACGCCGTGCTTTACTCGCGGTCGGAGGCAAGGTGCTGCGTCCGACCGCCAGGCCACCAACACGATCGAAGCCCCTGTAGGGCTTGTGATTGGGTACGAGGCTCGTGTGACCCATCACGTGATACCCATGTGCGTGCGTCCGGTTTTGTCAGACTCGTCATTTGCACGAGGCCACCTAGCGAGAACGTAGCGCGCCGATCCGCCGCGTGGGCAGAACGGTTTTCCACCACACAACACACTCGCGTTGCCCTTGTCCCCCTCCGTTCTCATGTCCCAGCCCACGAGCACAGGTGTACAGGCACATCGCGCAGCAGAAAAGCTCGAGCAGGACACGAAAGGCGAATCGGGTCTCCCGCAGCCTGCCGTGCACTCGCAGCGGCCCAACAAGCGCGTGTTGCACCCGTCGATCATCATTGCTATTTGGATTGCGTTTAGCAGTGGCGTCATTGTGTACAACAAGTATCTTCTAGTGAATCTCCACTTTCCGTACCCCGTGTTCCTTACGACGTTCCACATGGCCTTCGCTGCTGTCGGCACGCGCTTGCTCGCCCGGTATACGAACTTGCTGGATGGACTAGCTAATGTGGACATGACTATGGAGCGCTGGTACCGAAACATTCTGCCGATTGGTGTGCTGTTTTCGGCTAGTCTGATTCTGAGTAACATGGCATACCTGCACCTGAGTGTGCCGTTCATCCAGATGCTGAAGGCGTTCACGCCCGTGGCCGTGTTGATCATCTCGTTCTCATTTGGTCTGAAACAGTTGTCCACTACACTTACCGCGATTGTCGTCATGATCTCGTTCGGTGTGGCCACTGCGTCGTACGGTGAGCTGGAATTCAACATGACCGGCTTTATCTTCCAGGTGCTTGCTATTGCTTTCGAGAGCACGCGTCTCGTCATGGTTCAGGTGCTTCTCCAGGGTCTCAAGATGGACCCCCTCGTGAGTCTGTACTACTTCTCGCCTGTATGTGGTGCGCTCAATATGCTGGTCTTGCCGCTCCTCGAGGGTCTCCAGCCATTCCGTGCACTTGCTCAGCTTGGTCCCCTTGTGCTCTTGTCGAATGCGGGCGTGGCCTTTGGTTTGAATGTGGCTTCTGTGTTCCTGATCGGTGCCGCTTCGTCGCTTACGCTTACGCTGGCCGGTGTGCTCAAAGATATTCTGCTCATCATCGGCTCCATGTGGATCTTAGGCAGCACTGTCACAGGCCTCCAGTTTGTCGGCTACGGTATCGCTCTCGCTGGTCTTGTCCTGTTCAAGACCCACAAGGGGTAATTTTCATCAGCATATTCCCTTGGCTTCACAGCCATCCTATCTTTTTCTCTTCTATCGCTTGCATTAATTTTCGTAGATATCCACATCACGCGCACAATGCACTCGTCGTTTCTTGGTTTCGCGGTGCGTTTCAGGACTAGGCCGCTCGTCCAGCACAAGGCATGTCCATGGCACCTGCTTGGCGGCGGCTGTGGACGATTCCTGCACCACCACCTCGTGCTTAGCCTCGTCCACACCCAGTAGCTGTACCGTCCACACGGCGCCCTGCATCTTGATGCGCACGGGCATGGGGAATGTGAGCGCACGTAGCTTGTCACGCACAGCCTCATGACGCCGTTGCATCTCGATGGCACGCCGATGAGGATTGTGTGCGCGGCACAACACCACGGCACGCTCTTCCGGAGCATCCGAAGACGAGCGTACACCCTCGAGCTGATCGGCCGTCTCGCGCGCACAAATATCCAGCAGCCATCCGCTTGTTTCGTTGAGGGCACAGCTCACATGCACTGCATGCACGCACCGGCCCTTGGTGCACTGGATCTTGGCACCATGCATGCGGTCTGCTGGATCGGTGCACACTTGACATTTAAGGGTCCAGCGCGAGCGTTCAATGGTGGCTGCACCTTGTACCTGTGACGAAGCATCGACCCATGTTTCGGGCAGAAAACAGGCGCACAAGCGATGCGCCATGTACGGCGAAGCCGACGCGGAGAGTGACTTTTTTGCATTCGTGCGCTCGAGGGCCGCACAGGCCTCAGCTGGGACGGGCACGAGGGTATCCAAGGAGGTATCATGGGGACAAAAGATGCACTTGTGGCCTAGCACAACAGGTTCTGACTGCTGCTCTGTGGGCCACCATGCGTTCACGTCAAAGTGTACGCTCTCTTGCGCGAGCGGACAGCGGCAGTAGTCTGCACGTCGGCCGATCTCGATCCAGGTGGGGAGTGCAAAGTTGACGCTCTCGGCGCAGTTGAAGCCGAGATTGTAGCCGGAGTGGTAGCCATAAGGGTACGTAATGACAAATTCATGTGCATGCTGCACGAGGCGCAGTGGTTGAATGCCATGACTCGCGAGCACCGATGGCGACACGAGAAACGATTTGTGACGTAGGAAGTGCGCACATTTGCGTGCATCTGCCGGGAACGTCGATGCCATTACCGACTCGAAGCGCTTGCGGTCCGCCTGCCGGATGGCGTACCACTGCTTTGGTGCGCCGAAATGGATATAGTTGATCGAGTAGAGGTCCATGTCTTCCACGTGCCATGCGAACGACGCACGCCACATGCCAAAGTACAGGTACGGCGTCGTGACGCCTGGCAGCGCACATTTGAGCGTGCGAGATAGCAGGCTATCAAGCGTGCCGACATTCCATTGCGTGGTGCGGTCATCGAATAGGGTGCCCTGTTGATCCGCACCGTACATGGGCGGCGTGCCGAGATTCAGGGTGCGCCAGTATTCAGCCTCGATAGCACGGCAGGATGGTACGTCCCAATCCCGCACAGACACGTGGTGTCCTGCCTCACGTTCGGCGTCGGTGAGTGCCTCGTTCAGCCAGCCGTGCTCAAAGTCGAAGGTGTCCCAGTCTTGGGGCGTCGTGGTCGTGCATTTCGGCACGGAGCGCTGCGAGGCATCGCGACTGAGGCCGCCACTGCGCGTGAGTTTTCCGGGAGCATCGATTGGTGGCGCATCGCTGGATGTGTAGGACCTCGAGTGCCGATGTGCCACCTCTGCCGCTCGGTTCGCGGCGACTTGGCGGCGTATGCGCGACATGGCCGGCCCGCGCTGGCACATGCATAGATCGGACCACTGCTTGGCGTCGTATGGCTTGGCACGCGTCACATTCGTCTGCTTCCACCGGCCAGGTCCAGCAGCGAGAAAGTGCTGGGTGATGGCGTGGCGGATCCGCACCTTGCCAAGATGCGCATGCTGTGGATCAGCATCGGGACGCAAGCTCGGTAAAGCCTCGATCCACTCGCGTGGCGGCACGATCTTGACGATGCCTGTCTGCATGCCCCATGCATCAATCGCCTGACAGAACGCATAAAAGTCGGCAAACTGCGCCATGGTCGGCTCAAATACCGGCACGCCCGGCGACGATGCCGACGGCTTCGCATCCGGCGCTACAAGCACATGCGCATCGGAGTCTGTGGCGTAAAAGTACGACGGCTGAATGGCCTCGCATGCCATGGCCACCGGCTTGGGGGTGCCTGAGACGTGGGGGACCGAGAGACGCGCGTCCTTTTTTTGCTTAGTCACATTTGGGCACGGCTTTCCTCGCTGGGTGTCACGATCTGTCGGCCGCCATGTCGACGAGTGCGAAGAGTGCGGGGCCGGCGTCCAAGCCGCACGACTACAAGGCCCACTTTACGCGCACGCGAGGCAAGTATGACACGGCGATGGAGCGCAATGCGGCGCTGCAAGGAGCTGCGGCGAAGGTGATCGCCAAGCAGCAGAAGCTGCAGGAGGAGCTAGATTTCCTTCTCGACGCGATCCACGACGTCGAGACCAAGGCGCGCACGGGCGATCTCGTCTTTCGACCGATCGCGATCCCACCGCGGCGCGATGCGCCCGTGGCCGCGGCCAAGCCCAAAGCTCCTAAGAGGGCGCGCGCCAAGCCCCGTCGTCAGCCCCGCGCTTCGACGGCCGCGGTCACCGAGTACTCTGACGATGATGTCCCAGCGCAGCCAGAGCACCGACAGGACGAGGTGGCCGAGGCGGAACATACGGACGCCGATCAAACGGTGACCATGCTGCCTATCGACGACATGGCCTCATCGACGCCAGAGCACGACGCCTCCGCGAAGCGGCCACGCGACGACGGCGAATCGCCTGACGCACACGTACCTGATGACGACCACGGCTCGCCGAAGCGGCCGCGTCTTTTTGTAGCCTAGCCTCGAACCCCAGGGACCTCCCTCCACACTACCATCATCGTCGTCATGGCCTTCCTACTCAGGCACGGGCGGTGGGGCGTGGCGTGCCCCCGATTCGTGCGTGCGTATGCCCAGCGTGTGGCGCAGTATAGGCCGCTGCCTGACCCGAGTGTCGCGTGGCGTGCGGAGGACGCGGCGGAGGCGCGGCGCGTCGCGCTCCAGCGGCACATGCCGTTTGCCGAGGCGGATGCCGAGGCGCTGCCTGCGATGCACGCATCGCTTGCGCATATGCGCGCCGAGCGCACGAAGCTCGAGGACGAGCAGAAACGCGTCGGAGCTACGATACCAATGCTGGCGCAGTCCCGGGGCGATCCTGAACGCCTCATGCAGCTTCGAGGACGTGCGCGGGAGCTGCGGACCGTGCTTCGTGAGCTCAGTCAGCGCATCGACGAAGCGAGTGCGCGCTCGCTCGAGATCCGCTCTGCGTGGCCGAACCGCATGCATCCCGACGTGCCGATCGGGCCCGAGTCGGCCTCGCGTGTCGTGGTCGTGCACGATGCACGGGCGGGCGCATCGGCGCTCCCTGGCGTCTCCCTGCCATGCTCGCAGCACGACTTTGATGCGTGCATGGAGCAGGCCCTGATGCCACGGCCTGAGCGTGATCACCTGTCTCTCGCGCATGCCATGCCCGACGGCAGCGTCGATATGGCGGCCGGCCTCACGACGACCGGCCCATCGTGGCCGTACCTGATCGGCACGCTGTCGATGCTCGAGCATGCGCTGTGCCAGTACGCGCTGCATGTGGCGCAAAAGCATGGATTCGTGCCCGTGTCTGTGCCGGACGTCGTGAAGACGGATGTAGCCGAGCGGTGCGGGTTCCGACCGCGTGACGAAGCGGCGGCCCAGACCTACTTTGTCGATACGCGGCGCGACACGGACGGCGCGGCGGGCCTGTGTCTCGCGGGCACGGCTGAGATCCCGCTTGCGGCTCTCGTGGCGAAGCACACGTACGAAGCGCGCGGTCCCTCGAGCATGGGCGACGTACGCCACATGGCGCTGCCGATGCGACTCACGGCCCTCGGCCATGCGTTCCGCGCGGAAGCTGGCGCTCGTGGTGCGGATACGCGCGGACTCTACCGCATCCACCAGTTCTCGAAGGTCGAGCTGTTTGCCGTGACGACGCCGGACGAGAGCGATCGGATGCTCGAGTCGCTGCGCGAGGTCCAGCAGGAGATGGTCGAGGGCCTGGGCCTGCTGTACCGCGTGCTGGACATGTCGTCGGAGGAACTCGGCGCGAGTGCGTACCGCAAATACGACATCGAGGCGTGGATGCCGGGCCGCGGAGCCTGGGGCGAAATCTGCTCGGCCTCCAACTGCACGGACTACCAGGCCCGCCGACTCGCGATCAAGTACCGCGACGCCGAGAGCGGCAAGAACGCGTATGCGCACACGCTGAACGCGACCGCCGCCGCGATCCCGCGTCTGCAGCTCGCGCTCCTCGAGACGTACGCCTCGACGCGCCTCGCCCTGCCGTCGACGCTTCGTCCCTTCTGGCTCGGCGGGCCGAAGGACCCGCGTGTCGAGTGGATCGATCTGCGCGCGCCATCGGCCATCGCTCGCGCACAGGCGCAGCTGCGGGCCATGGCACAGCGCACCGGCGCGAAGCCTGCGCCCCTCCTCCTCGCCTTTGCGATCCTGCACGAGCTGACGGCGCTCGTGCCCCTCTTTGTCCTCGCGTTCGTGCTAACCACGCTCGGAGCCGGCGACGCGATCCTCAGGAGCATCGACGCAGCCATGCTGCACATCGCGCCGTCGGAGCACGACCGCCTCTCGGCGTGGATCGACCGTGGATCGCGCATGGCCAGGCGCCTGTCCCACCGCCTGGGCGCAGACGCGTCGACGAACCCTGCAGCCTGGCTCACGAGTCTCACGGCCTCGTACGTCGTCGTCAAGCTGCTCCTGCCCGTACGCATCGCCGCCTCCCTCGCCCTCGCCCCCGTCACCGCACGCGCCTTGGTCCGGTGCTGGCGGCGTACATAGACTCTCTCTCCACCTTCCTGTCGGGGCTGCCTTTTCCATGCTGGTGGCCATTGTCGGCCTGGCGTGTGCGGGCAAGACGGCCGTAGCCGAGTACCTCGAAACGCAGCATGGATTCCAGCGCATCACACTGAGTGGCGAAGACGGTCCGACGGACTTTGCCTCGCCTGACGCCATGCTGCACCATGTCACGGCGCACTGGCGCACCCCCTTTGTCACCCTCGATCTCGACACGGCACCGCTGATTGACCTGTTTGAGAAGCGGCCGTTCTTCCTCCTCATCGGCGTCGAGGCGCCGCTCATGCAGCGGTGGCATCGTGCGTGCATGCGCGCGCACGCCGGCGGACAGGAGCCCATGTCGCTCGAGTCGTTCGTCGCGTACGACGATGCCATCCTGTACGGCGTGCCGCCCGAGACGGACGACCCAGACGCGAGCGTGTCGACCGACATCGCCAACCTGTCGCTTATGCGCCACAGCGGGGCGACCGTGTCGGCGTCGCTCCCATCCGCCGGCCACACCCTCACCGGCCTCCTCCAGCGCTGCCACTTGCGCATCGCCAATACCTTCGCGCAGGTCGACGATCTCCATGCCCACCTGCACACACTCGCCCTGCCGTCGCTGCACCGACTGCGCCCCACATGGGACACGTACTTTGTGCGCCTGTGCACACTCGCGGCCATGCGCTCCAACTGCATGAAGCGCCGCGTCGGCGCCGTGATTGTGCGGCAGCACCGCGTGCTGTCCACCGGCTACAACGGCACACCCAGCGGCCTGCTCAACTGCAACGAGGGCGGATGCGCACGCTGCAACGAGAGCGCGCCGTGCGGCAGCAGCCTCGACGAGTGCCTGTGCCTCCATGCCGAGGAAAATGCCCTGCTCGAGCTGGGCCGAGACCGCGGCGGCGCACAGGGCACGGTACTCTACTGCAACACATGTCCATGCCTCCGGTGCGCCGTCAAGATCGTGCAGACGGGCGTCATGGAAGTCGTCTATCAACTCGAGTACAGTATGGACGGTCGCAGCGCCCGCATCTTCCAGGAGGCCGGCGTGGCCGTCCGGAAATACATCCCACCCTTCTAGTGACACACGGCGCCACTCTCGCCGATGGCCGTCCGCGCATGGCGCGTGTACGATGCACCGATCATCGCACCGATCACGAGAGCACCCAGCAGCCACGCATTGTACGTCATCATGACCAGCATCAGGAAACAGGATAGCGACACTTGTGCGCCGTACAGAACCGTGGATACCATTCGTAGTCGCGCCGGCGTCTGTAGTGTACGCGGCATCACCCGCAGGATCAATGAATGCTTGCTCACATCGCCCTCCAGTGCATCGTCGAGCACCAGTGGCATCACACGCCGCGGCCCTGAGCGCGTCCGCGTCGGAACATCATCACTCCCACGGTACAGCAGCGTGCCGTTGTGTACTGCCTCAGTATGCGCCACTGCCTCGTCTACTCGCCGCAGCGTCAGCTTCAGCCACTCGTACGCAAACGAGAAGAGGCACACGAGCATGCATGACACCAGCATCTGCCGCTCCGACCTCACATGCCAGGACTTGAACACCACGCACATGCCTTTGGTATCCGTGTTCCATACCATCGCCATGTGGCACATATCCGTCGATCCATCCCCACGGTGCATCGCGTGCATACCCATATCGTGCCCCGCATGCCCGTCCATCCCAGCCATGTCGTGATGCATCATCGCATGGTCCATGATGCAGGCACGTGGAAGGTGGAGAAACGGACCTTGGCCTTCCATGACACCCTTTCAGCCGAGTCAGCATCCGCATCGCCGGTGGAATCCGCTGCTGCAAACATTCGTGCTTTGCTCTCCGCACAGGACGCAGCGGCCATGGCAAGGCGCACAGGAATCGGCTGACCTGCCACTCTTGCCAGCCTATCTCGACACGTGCTACCTGTGCCCAGGCAACACGCGCGCGACCGGTGCCCAAAACGACCCGTACACTCAGACCTTTGTGTTTGAAAATGACTTTGCCGCCCTCAAGGATGTACAAGTCGAGGCCCAAGACACCGACACCCACTTCGGGCTTTTCCGCATCGCCCCCGCCCGAGGCAAGTGCTATGTCGTGTGCTTTCATCCGCACCACAACCTCACCCTAGCACAAATGACAACGGCGCCGTACAGTGCCGAGACTCACATCATTCCTATTATACATGCATGGCGCGATATGTACATGCGCATCTCTGCTGAAAACCCTTTTGTTCAGTACATCCAACTCTTCGAGAACAAGGGCAGCGCCATGGGATGCAGCAATCCACATCCCCACGGCCAGATCTGGGCACTGGATTACGTGCCCACCGAGCCTATGAAGGTCATGAAAAGCATGTATGAATTTAGTGCCGATCCAGCCAACGAACATGCACCTGGCCCTCGCCACCCCCACGGACGACCCCATCTCCTCCTGGCGTACGCACACATGGAACTCCACGCCCCAGGAAGACCACGTGTCGTAACTCTCAACCACGATTTCGTGGCGCTCGTGCCGTTTTGGGCTGTATGGCCTTTTGAAATCATGGTGCTGCCGTACAAGCGCTTTCTCGGGTCACTTCAAGACTTTACAGAGGCCGAAATATCGTCCCTGGCACACATCTTGGGCGAAGTTACATGCCGTTACGATAACCTGTTTCGGACATCCTTTCCGTACTCCATGGGTATCCACCAAAAGCCTGTCCCTCATGCACAAGACTCGTTGGCCTTGTATGCCTTGTTCCATATCCACTTTTACCCACCTCTCCTCCGCAGTGCCACCGTACGGAAATTCCTTGTTGGGTACGTCTTTTTACATGCTTCACTGACATTAGGTTTGAAATGTTGGCAGAGCCACAACGGGATATCACCGCAGAAAGTGCGGCGGAAAGACTACGAGCATGCGATACGACACACTACCTCTCCAGTGACGCGCGTACATAACATGCTGTAGAGTCCGTTCCTTATTGCTTGCTTGCGCAGTCATGAAACCATGCGCATCATTGGTCCATTAAAAAAAACTTGCTACGTCTTGGACCCTGGACTGCATCAGAATGTATGCAAAAACCGTGTCCCAACATCATCCCCTACGTCAATCTTCGCACGGCCCCCTCCCAAAAGCATCAACTTGGCATAGAAGATGAGGAATATTTTTCCAATACTAGATCACATTATGTCACACAGTCTCCCATGCACGCTATAAATGCGCACGGCTCACGCAATATGGATGCCTCGCTGCAGTTGAGCACGATCTCTCTCACAGGGATCGTTCCAAAGGCTACACCCAACAACCTTTTGTCGCCACTCTTTTAGGATGAAGTTTATCACAGTTTCGAAGGTGGCCGTTGCTATCACGCTCGCCAACATCGCTGCGCATGTGTCAGCTGTGCCGGTTGAATCCACGCCAGGGTCTGTTGATGTGGTTGTCCGCAATCTTAACAAAGTCAATTCTTCGTACGCCGACTATGCCCCTGTTGCGAAATTTGAAGCCACACCATTGAGACGAAGCGACCTTTTGAATACAAAAGAAGATTGTGTTGACATCGACCACGATGACAATCTTGTCGGTGACGATCAAAACCACGGCAATGGCGGGAACGGAGGCGATGGCGGCAATGGCGGCAATGGAGGCTCTGGAAGCCCTGGCGGCAACGGCGGGAACGGAGGCGATGGCGGCGATGGCGGCAATGGAGGCTCTGGAAGCCCTGGCGGCAACGGAGGCGATGGCGGCAATGGCGGCAATGGAGGCTCCGGCGGCAACGGAGGCAATAGCTCGTCAAGCAAGCCAAAGCCTCATCCCAGCCAAGGCGGTCATGGAGGCAACGGCGGCAATGGCGGTCGCGGGGGTGACGCTGGCTCTGGAAGCTCTAGCGGCCATGGCGGCCATGGGGGCAGTGGCGGCAACGGAGGTAATGGTGGAAATGGCGGTCACGGAAGCCCTGGAAGCCATGGCGGAAATGGTGGCAACGGAGGCAATGGCGGAAATGGCGGCAAGGGAAGCCCAGGACGCCCAGGAGGAAATGGCGGCAACGGAGGCAATGGCGGCCGCGGAGGTGATGCTGGCTCTGGAAGCCCTGGTGGACATGGCGGCAACGGTGGCAACGGTGGCAACGGAGGCAATGGCGGAAACGCCGGCAAGGGAAGCCCAGGACGCCCAGGAGGAAATGGCGGCAACGGTGGCAACGGAGGCAATGGCGGAAACGCCGGCAAGGGAAGCCCAGGACGCCCAGGAGGAAATGGCGGCAACGGTGGCAATGGCGGAAACGGTGGCAAAGGAAGCCCAGGAAGCCCAGGAGGAAATGGCGGCAATGGAGGAAATGGCGGCAATGGTGGCAACGGAGGCAATAACTCACCAAGCAAGCCAAAGCATCATCCCAGCCATGGCGGAAATGGCGGAAATGGTGGCAATGGAGGAAATGGCGGCAGTGGTGGCAATGGTGGCCCTGGAGGCCATGGTGGAAATGGTGGCAACGGGGGCAACGGAGGCAATGGCGGAAACGCAAGTACAGGAGGCTCAGGTGGCAATGGAGGTAACGGGGGCAACGGGGGCAATGGAGGCAGTGGGAGCAATTCTCCGAATCGATCACCTAGAAAGAGCAGCATCTGGCCGCTCAAGACTGGTGCCCCCCATAACACCGCGAATAACATGTCGGCTACTCCAACAGCAGTTACAAAGTCTCGGAAGCCCTCACCCATTACCACAAGTCGCGACACTGAAACAAATGAAGCGACTTCCATCTTAAGATCATCAACCTCAACGACCACGGAATCAATGCCGAACGCGAAAACCACAACATCTTCTTCATCAAAATCACCCAAACCAAAGAAAACGCCACCAAATGCGACTAGTGCTGTACCAACGACGACAGAAGCGCCAAAGCCTAAGGAAACGTCTCCAACCACCACATCCAGCAACAGCCCAGGCGGATTCAGCTTACCAAATATTGTGCCAAGCCATGGCAACGATTCGAATGGTCCAGACGCGCAGCCATGGTTCCCGAGTGGTGGAGACAACTCAAACGATTCCAACGCGCCTTGGATCCCGAGTGGAAGCCCAAATACTGGCGAGATGCCATGCCCGACATGTGACGAGCAGCCCTGGGCACCTCAACCAGTAGACTGCCCGTTCAGTAACCAGCAACCTAGCATGGCTTCACAGCCGGAAGACTGCCCATTCTGTGACCAGCAACCTACCATGGCTCCACAGCCAGCAGACTGCCCATTTTGTGACCAGCAGCCTGATATCGCTCCTCAACCAGTGGGCGATTGTGACATCTGTGACCAGCAGCAACAAATTGATTCACCTTTCGGAGACTTTGGCGGAGGAATCGGTGGAGACTTTGACAACATCTCACAAGGACCGGGTGATGACATGATGCCTGGTGGATTCGATGGCATGATGCCGGGTGGATTTGGTGACGACATGAATATTTTTGCTAGCGGATCTTCCGCACAGTAGTTGATTTTCTAAATTTCATGTCTCAATTTATGATGCTTTCATCGCTCTTACAGTGGATTTGTATCTCGCGTATTGTGTAGGTAGGCAGTGTTGCATAGCCATGTTTCAATCTAGTCTGTATGTCCAACACGGTGGAGGTAGTGCATCGGCCGAGGCTACCGCCCATTTTTTTTCTTCCACGCCCTGGCCAGGCAGCCAAAGCACCTTTTATGCAACTTGGCTTCGACTCGTATGCCTCTTGAAAGGAAAGAGTCTGCTATGCCGAGTCCGGCATCCAAAGGCAAAAAAGCACCACAGAATGAGAAAGAAGTTCCGTGGATATCACTGCAAGATGTGACCGTGTCAAGCATACCTCCTGTGCTCACTAGGGACGGTAGCTATCTGTTTATTGTCCAGGATACAACTGTGCTCATTGTATCTCGTTTGACAAATCGGATTGTTGCGCGACTCTCAGATACATCCATGGCAGAAGAAAATAGGCATGTGCGACCAATCACGGGCATGATGCTGAGTCTGTCTAATCCGCTACAACTTATTACATGCTCGCTCGACGGTACCATCAAGGTTTGGGACTACTTGGAATCAACATTGCATGATAATGTTTATGTGGGACATCCTATTGTTAGAATGTGTGCCAGTGCGCACTGGAAAAATCGACTGTTTATTGCAGTGAGCAAGCATGCTAACGAACATGCTGGACCATCGACTGGTCCCCGAGCGAAGGAAGCTTCCAGTACCATGTACTCGGTCCAAATGAGTCGCGGTTTGCCTCATGCACACAAACCTCAAAAGATTGTTCGTTTGGGTAAGACGCGTCCTGTGTCGCACCTCATCTTATCGCCCGATGGTCGGTGGCTTGTGGCAACGAGTCATGCGAAACTGCATATACTCGATTTGAATGACACTAGCGCAGGCTTTACCAAGTTTGCCACAGAAAGCCGTATAACATCTCTTACTTTTCACCCACACACTGATCCTGTGCGCTTCGCCACCGGTGAAACGAATGGCAAAATCAAAATATGGCACTGCCTGGAGCAAAGCAACCGCCCTGCACCTGTTGAATCAAGTGGTTGGGAGCCCGTTTCACTAACCACTGTGCTGCACTGGCATGCACATGCTGTATCGGCTCTACAGTTTACACCGGATGGAGCACAACTCCTGTCTGGTGGCGAGGAAGGCGTACTTGTTCTGTGGAAGATGCACAGCGGTACAGCCGCCGGGAGTGACGGGCGTGAATTTGTACCTCGACTTGGTGCTCCGATTGTTTCACTGGCCGTGGCATCAGGGTACGAAAATACCGAGCAAGAATACGTGGCCCGTCTCGCTGACGGCAGCGCTGTGTTCATTGCGAGTCTCAGTCTGAAGCCGACGCGTATTTTTTCTACGATCAAGTGTGATGCCATGCGTGCTATTGCCCCGGAGAATGCACATGCCAGTGTGTCACCACAGCCTTTAGCCGCTGATCTAGCCGCTGGACACTTGGTCCTATTATCGGGTCATCCATCAACCGTGCAGTTTGTCGATATGGCGACTCAGTCACATGTCCATGACATGGAAATTGCGCCCTCGAACCGTGTATCGCGACCAGATGAAGCTATTTTGACCCCTATTACTGTGCGCAACGTGGTGTTTTCTGCCCCGCTTCGTGATTCCATGCATGCTGAGTGGATGGCGACGATTGATGGCCGGGAGGGCGGCTCGTTCACGACAGAGCTCTCGCTGAAATTGTGGCAATGGGAATCGCGGTCTAAGACCTATGTTCTCAATACTCGCATTGATCATCCACACGATAAGGGTGTGACATGTGTACGCTTTTCGCCCTGCTTGTCCGAAGACCCCCTGAATGCCTTTTTGCTGGTGACAACAGGAGGTGATGGCCAGGTTAAAACATGGCGTATAGCTTCGCGCACTCTTAAAGGTGCCCGCACGGAACATTTCTGGCTCTGTCGCTCATCGTTTTCGTACCGTGACAGCTTGCCGCACCATGTTGCTTGGGCTCCGGATGGCTCACTCCTTGCCGTGGCACAGGGTTTGTTTGTGACATTGTGGGATCCCCAGACACTCATTATGCAGGCACGTCTCGCGACGCCTGAATTGAAGGATGTACATACATGTGACTTTTGTGGCCGTAAAGGCCGGTATCTTGCTGCCATGGGATCGCCATCGCGTTTGGTCATATGGGACCTCGTGTCGCAGTCTGTTGTGTGGTCCGTGACGGATACCTTTTATGCTCAAACTGTCTATGGCGATGGTATTTTGGCTCTGCGTTCCACGAACCAAGGATCTGCCATGGATTATGTACGCCCGGGCAAACCTGGTGTCGAACGAAGCTATCACATTCCATTTCAACTGGACGGAGCACCCATCAACGCGTCACGCTCAAAGGAGCTGGATGATATGTGCTTGTTTGGCATGCGACGACAATTCTCTTCCGCCTCGTTGGTGGGCATCGGTTCCATCATCATGTCTCACGTAGCGCGTGCAAATGTCTCGACATCACTGCACAGCGTGTCGATGAATGATGCTCGAGCGACGCTCTTTGACGAACTCTTTGGCGTTGCTGATGCGGAGCAGGAACGCGTGTCGGAAGCCATGGAGTCAGATGCACAATACCTGCAAAAGACCATGGCAACGTCAGATACCTCATCCGCCACGGCTGCGATGGAACTGTTTGCTGTGCCACCGCATCTTCTGCCAGCCATGTCCACTTTGCTCGATCCATATGTTGATGCGATTCTTCCTCCCAGTATCCTATCCAAGTCTGCCAGGACTGCAGACTTGTCGGCTTTGCCTGACGCAGAGGCAGCGATGGCAGAGCAGATGACACCACCGCGCCTGGATGCTGTGGATCATGTCGCCCAAGCTCGCGATGCCGATATCAGTCATTTGACAGCCGTGTTCGACAAGCTGATGACAGAAGCTGTGGCCCCTACGGCCTCGTCCACGCGACTCCCATCTTTGTCTCGTGGCTCGAAAAGCAAGCGACGCTCCTTGCGCTCATCGTCCTCATAGTTTATGAATCGCCCAATTCACGCTCCATCTCTGAAGCCAAGTCCTGAAGTAGATCCTCTGTCGGCGCCGTCTGCTCGTGACGATCGGCACCGTCCTGCTGCCTCAGCACATCGTCCTGTGAGGCTTTTACGCGCTCCAAAGAGTTCGAGCGGCGGCACTTTCTTTTGGGATGTCCTTGATCTGAATCCTCGTCCGAATGATGCACAATCGAAGAGCCCATCGACGCGCCTGATCGTTGCCGTTTGCCGCTTGTGGTTTCCGCGTCCGCTGTTTCTGGTGTCTCACTGTTTTCTTCTTCGTCGTCGTCCTCCTCCAGAAATGCATCCACTTCCTCTTCTGCATCGCCCCAATCCATGTCTGCGAGGTTGATCTCTGCACCTTGGTTTTCATCCTCTTCTTCCGGCACAGGAAAGATCAGGTTCTGTGTGTCCGGAGGGATGGCATAGGCCACTTCGCCCTGTCGAACCCAGCGGCACATGGAGTCGTTCAGCCATGAAGGCCATACAACATGGATCTTTTTTGTTCGATAGGCTCGCTCGGCCTTGGCTGTGCGCGCGCTTGTAGCAACCAGATGCGTCACATCGGATGTCAATGTGCGGTGACATCTGGCACCAAACTCTTCAGCCATTCGCCATATCATAGTCGTCTCTGGCGCCTCATGCAGCGGGATGAGTCCAGAAAAAGCCAGCTCACATCCACGAAGCACTTCGCTTTTCATTTGAGAAATGACCCGGGTTACATCTGGCCTCTTCTCTTCTGCCTTGCGAGATGCATACGCGCTGTACCATTGCTGATGTATCTCAAGCAAGAGTGCTTGAATCAATTCTAATTCTGTATCGTCATCCGTCAGAACCTGCTCTGACTCGATAATGGTGTTTTCTGTATCTTTCTTCTGCTTTTCCTCGGCTGCACGTTGCAGCGGACGGTCATCACATTGCTCTGCAATAGCTCGCTGATGTTCCTCGTCCGATAACGCGTGCGGATTCGCATCCTGTTTTTCGTTCGTTGCCGGGGCAAGCGGCTGGTGGGGACCCAAGTGGGCAGCATTAATATCACCAATGCCCACAAAGAACTCATATGGCTCGACTTTGATCAGATTCGGGCTCCAGGACCATACATCAGCGCGATCATCAATAATGACAACCATATCTGTGCTGATGGGGAATAGGCGGGTGAGACTCTTTTGCATATCACTTCCATTTTCGTCACGCGACAAAATGCGCGCACCGAACAAGTGTCCGTCCGGATCGACTATCCGGCATATACAGTCTGCGTAGGAACGAGTTCCCATGGTATAGACATGCAGCTCGTATTTGCTCGCCATCGTTTGGAGAAAGTCTGACAGTCCAGGACGAAGCTTGACATAATACCAGCACCCATCTTCGTCACCATCCGTGGCGAAACTTGCCACATTGTTCTCGTCAAGATGCACGGGGGGATGAGACACTGTTACACCGTCTGAGCCGAGCTGGAATGCTCGCACGTCCTTGAGCACCTGCCAATTTGGGTTGTGGACATCATGCGCCCATTCCTTCACGGTAGGATCAACTGTGACATGAATGATCGTTTGATCCAAGTCCACAATTAACGCAAGCTTTTGCATCTCGATGAGGTGTCTCATATCTTCTGTGTCCATACGAATGGCCTCTTCGCGCGACACTTTCACATTCGCGGAGGAATGTAAGGTGGCGAAGGTTGGCTGCCCAAATGTGTTCCTGGTCACGTTAGAATAAGGCATGATACGAACTCGTCAATTTCTTTGCCACACAATGCACAGAGGCCGGCCACTTGAATGGGGTGCGTACACTCCATGCCGGACCAGCGTCCAAGTAGCAGGGTGTGGAGTTATCCGCGCGACTCACGATGCGGTCCATGTGCGTTGATTTTCTCCACAACATCATGGCGTGTTGGAAAGATATCCTGGATGTACAAGGTACGCGCCGAAGCACTCACAGGCAGACCTTTCTACCAAAAGGGATGTAGGCAGCATCGAGGGTACATCATGGGTGCTGAGCTCTGCCAAGTCGCAAAACGGAATTGCGCAACTCACATCGGACGATGTAGAAACGCTATGGCAAAGCGATGGTACGCAACCTCATACTGTCACGATCCATTTTCCTCGGCGTACTGCCGTGACGCACGTCTCTATATACCTTGATATTCTTCGAGACGACTCCTACACACCCACGAGAATACTTGTAAAAGCAGGCACGCACCCATATGATGTCATGGATGTTCGGTACAGGTATGTGCACCTTTCTGATATTGGCAGAGAGTTCCAAGAGCCACAAGGGTGGTATCATTTCGTGCTTTCAACTACACACGAGCATGTTTTAGAAGAAGACGACGCACTGGAATACCGGAGGAGCGAAAAGCTGGATGCTATCGAAGTGTTTGTTCTACAGATTTGTGTCTTGGGGAACCACCTTAACGGAAAAGATACCCACATTCGATGTCTCAAAGTGTTTGGTCCGCCAACACCTGGACTTCAGCGGCAAAATATGACGCAATCCGTGTCTCAGTGCACCATGACCAAGCGTCTCGTGAAACAGGGCATGCAGACAGAGGCGTTCCATCGGCAAGTAGAACGCGTCGGATACCATCGCGCTGTCACACAACTAGAGCGCATAATGCAGCAAAGCTCGCAAAATATGCCCGACCAGGCTCCGCGTCCTGCGCAATCCAGCGTCGAACGTTCCCTCATGTCCCTCTCACAGACGCTCCGGTAGCTTCGTAGCACGTGGCTTGGGTGCGCGTCTTCCACTGACCCTCCACGCTTAGTGATACGCGTTGAGCGAAGACTTCCACGTTGGGCTGCTGTTCGAGGGCATGGAAGCGATTTTGCGGCGCCAACTGAAGGAATGGCAGCGAGAATTCCGAAAATATGTGCGTTTCAAATTGTCATACTAATATGGTCAGCATGGCCGCGAGCCCACCAAGTCTGATATGCAGCGTGATCCAGACATGATCTCGGCATACGACACATGGCGAGCACTGACCGAGTCGACAAAAGCATCAAGTAAGCCGCAAAAAGTACCGAGAGAGGAAGAAAGTCATGCTCCCGCCACACCTAGAAAGAAACAGAAATTTCATGCTCCTCCTGTCAGCCCGGGAAACCCATTTCGCTCACCCCAAAAGCCCACGAAACACTACACGAAGCAGGCTGCCTTTCCATCATGCAATATGGAGCAAGATACCACGTACGAATCAGATGTGAGCGAGGAAGATGAGCCCATGCAGCCCTATGTGGCGCTTACCCCTAAGAAACCTTGTCCAGCGGCGTCTAGCACGTCACCCATGCCACTGTACACGCCTCGTACCAAAGCTCGGAAACGGCTTCGTGGGGAAGATATACGCACACCACCGCAAGCCAAAATGCAGTGTATCCCTTCTCAATCTCGAATACTACCTCTTCTTGCACAGAGCCCGTCATCGTTCAAAACTGACGAACGCCGCTCGTTCTCTCGTATCTTGTCAGGTCACCACGACCACCAGCATGATGTCATTGGGCCATCTCCAAGCAAAAATTCCGCCCATCGCGAATTCTTGCCATTGTTTTCTCAACCAGAGACGCATGTGCAGGAAAACGACCACGATATGCTGAGCGATCCGGCCTCCCCTGTCATCGAAGCAAGTGCTACACATGACCCCGTCTCGCCTAAACCTCTTTCTCAACTCAAAGAGACAGCTGTTCCTATCAATGATGACGCAAGCAAGTGTATCAAGATTCTCCCGTACCGTCGCTTCGGGTCCACCAAATCCCATGCATCTCTTCACCCCGACGAGCTAGACTTGAATCTACCTCGTGAGCCAAGCCACGAGGAGGAAGAGGTGGGCCATGATGAGACTGTATGGGGCGATCATCTCACTGATCTCGAGACACATTCCTTACTGAAATCTATGATGCACGGTAAACGGGCCGTCTCTGAGCAGCGTGCTCGCAGTTATCAAATGGTGCAACATTTGTTCTCCGATGATACCTCTAAACCGAATTCTGCTATTATCCAACGCCAAGGTCGAGCTGGACTTGATGCTGAAGAGGATATGGCGCCTCCAAGTGAAATTGGAGGTATGCATGACGATGACTGGGCAAGCGAGTCTAGCAGTATTGATTATGGCCTTGGTGACGGCGGTATGGATAGCTATGATGTAGAATAAGGAACGTGTCCTGCTGTGGAGAAATGGGCTGACGCGACGGATCTCTTTTTGTCGGGGACTTTCGTATGGCAACCGATGGCGGCGTGACAGACGATGCGCCTCTCTTCTTCTCAGATGAGGTAGCAGACAGTGCGACGATTATACCACAAAAGCGTTTGGAACCTCTGCCAGATACGGATGCCGGTGAATGGAAGCGACGATACATGGGCACGTTTGTTTTATGTGGCTATTCGATGACGAAAGGAGACAGCCATGCTCATGCTGGCGAATCCGTCCTGATCCAGCGCAAGGCCAAGAACAAGACAGGAAAGCCTGGCCGCTTTCGCGAGCATGCCGACTATGTGGTGCGATTCAGCACGACGCGCGGCTTTGAGCTGGGACGTATTCCTGTCGATGTGGCAAGCTGGATGGCTCGGCTTCTTGATGATCAACTCGTTGATTTCGAGGCAAGTATTGTTGACTGTCCGCTCAACCTCGAAGTGGGCAGTGATATTCTTCTTCAAGTCAAGGCCTACATGCATCGCGCGGCTTTTTCCTCGAGCGTCTCGCGACAATGCCACATCGATACATCGAGCTCCTCGAGTATGACCGAGTCACGCGAAAGTGAGCAGGAGCGTCTCCTTCGGCACAGGAAGGTAGCTTTGCAGCGCATGTTTCGTGCCTGTCACTTGACCCCGAGACGCCGCGGCAGCGGTGCTAATAACGCGTCTTCCTACCTTCCTCCGCGTACGCCTGCAAAGCAGAGTGACGAACCTGACGACGGAACAGAAATCTCGTCCGACTACCTTCGTGATATTTATGCGCGCGCACGGGAGAACCCCATGTCGTTACCTGAGGTAGAGCCTCCGCCTACCTTTGCCCTCGAATTGCGCCCATACCAGAAGCAAGCGCTTGGCTGGATGCAGGGGATGGAAGAAGCGCAACCGTCCTCAGCGCAAACGGCGGAACTGCATCCACTTTGGGAAGAGTATGCGTTTCCGCTCACAGACGATGTGGACTGTGGCGTTGGCACCTTTTATCTAAATCCATACATTGGTGACCTGAGCCTAGAGTTTCAGCCTGCAAGTCGAGGAGCTCGTGGGGGGATTTTGGCCGATGAAATGGGTCTGGGAAAGACTGTCATGCTCGCGAGTCTGATCCATGCAAATCGGTGCATGGATGCGCCACAGATGCAGCCTAGATCTAACCAGCGATCTGGTCCTCTCCGTCAGGCATCACTGCGCTTCGGCAAAATGCCACGCCTCCAACGTACGCAAGCGACGTTGGTCGTGGCTCCCATGAGCTTGCTCAGTCAATGGCGCACGGAGCTCGAGCGTGCGAGCTTGCCAGGCACGCTTTCTGTCGACTTGTATTACGGTGACGTTCGTGAGCAGCTCGCGCACAAGCTGTCGCATGGCAACACGGATGTGATCATTACATCGTATGGCACCTTGACGGCAGAATACAAGCAGCACGAAAAGCGCGGGTCCTCTGTGTTATTTTCAGGCACATGGCACCGTGTGATCCTGGACGAAGCGCACACCATCAAGAACCGGAGCACGGTCGCCGCACGAGCTGCGTGTCGGCTCCAAGCAGATCGGAGATGGGCACTCACCGGCACACCCATCCAGAATCGACTCACCGATTTGTACAGCTTACTGCGCTTCTTGCGAGTGGAGCCGTGGGGCGATGTGCGTTTCTTCAACAGCTTTCTGGCCAAGCCCTTTGCGAGTCAGAATGCCAAAGTTCTAGATGTTGTGCAGGCAATTCTTGCGAGCATCTTGCTGCGCCGCGAAAAGCATACACCAGGTCCCGATGGTCGTCCGATCGTGGAAATTCCTCCCAAGACGCTCGACACGCAGTACTTGACCTTTTCGCAGACCGAGCGCGACATATACTTGAGCGTATACGATCGAGCACGTATGCGATACCGCGAGCTAGCATCACAGGGTCTGATTGGGAAGAATGTAAGCATGATCTTTGCTGTGCTGATGCGATTACGGCAAGCTGTGTGTCATCCTTATCTCGTGATGCCCAAGCAGGCCGAGACGGCTCCAGAGGAGCGTTCGTATGAAGATCAGTTGCGGGATCTGGTGAAGCGCTATGAGACTGAGGGGCAGAACGGTGATAAGTATGCGCTCGGCGTTCTCGATACCCTGCTTACTTCAGACGCGCACGAAGACGATGGGGAGGAGTGCCCATTTTGCATGGAGCTCAAGCCATCCAAATGCTTCTTGCCGCGGTGTATGCACCATGGATGCCGCGAATGCCTCGTACAGTATTTACAAGCATGCGAAGACCGCGGCGACGAGCCGCATTGTCCCGTGTGTCGGCGTGGTCCTGTGCAGGCTGAGGATCTTGTGGAAAGCATCAGGCCAAAAACAGAAGCACCTGCGCCAAGTGCGATACCCGTGCGTGGCAGCACCAAGCTCGATGCTCTTATGAATCAGCTCCATGAGCTTACGCAGCAGAGCGACTGCAAAGGCGTCATCTTTTCGCAATTCACTGGCTTCCTCCATCTCATCCAGTCTCACATGGCGCAGCGCGGGTATGCATATGTCCGCCTCGATGGACGCACATCTCAAAAGGATCGCGAGCAGGTTCTGCATACATTCGCCAACGAGCCAGGCCCACTATTTTTGCTCATGTCGCTCCGTGCCGGTGGCGTCGGACTGAACTTGACGGCGGCGAACCATGTGTGGCTCATGGACTGTTGGTGGAATAGTAGCATCGAGGACCAGGCCATTGACCGCATTCACCGTCTCGGGCAGACACGCCCTGTAACAGTGCACCGTCTTCTTGTGGAGCATACGATTGAGGACCGCATCCTCGAAATACAGCGACGGAAAAAGCAACTCGTGGACCATGCCTTGTCGGTTAAGCCTTACGATGCATCGTCAGATACCCTGGAGAATCTCCGTATGCTGTTTGATTAGCATGGCGCGGTGCGCCTGCATATCCACAGCTGAGGTGTGAATCGAATTTCAAAGGGGAAGAGCCCTGAGATCGTGGGCCATACCCTCCTGCGCGCAGCATGTAAGAGATCCTGAAAGTACGTGCGTCGGAGGCGTAGTCCATCGTATCCGCTAATCGGCTCGCCCACGGGAGCGTACGGAGCTTGACATGCGTGGTCTGATATGGTTAAAGTCCATGTGCAATCATCCAAAATGTGCTCGCGCTTGTCATATAACCAGACGGGTGCCTGGCTTGGCACGAGAGAATGCAGGGGCCGTGCCAGGTGTGTGCTTTGAAACAAGCTCACGCCTGTCATGGCTGCTAGAGTATCAATGTGCACAACTTGTGCCTCTTGCATCTGGGTATGCAGGATACTTAGCGCCTCGCCGCCTGGATAATTGTAGATACTCACATATGTGCCGAGGATCCATAGGGCCGCGCTTGTGCCCACGAGTCCAAGCATCAACCACCTGCCAAGATAGGTGCGCGTCAGCATTGTGGCCCCATGTGCAGCTAGCAAGTTGCATAGCGGCACAATGTACATGAGAAAGCGCCACTCCTTATGCGCCAGGAGGCTCATGAGTCCGACATGCGTGCAAATGAGGAGCACGAGAGGCAAACGAAAGGATGAACGGCGCGTGCATCCAAGAAGCGCGAGAGGGAAAGTCGCGAATAGAATACGCGGCAAGTCTTGTACGACATACGTCCATGGCGGCGACACACCCCACTCTGCGCTGCGACCTTCGATGACGTTGAATATGACCGCATGTCCTTCTGGCCAAAGGAAACGCTTCCGCCAAAAGTAGGAGTCAACCAGCACGCTCACGGCAATACTGCCTGCGCAGGTCACGGCACCTGTCAGAAACACGTAGAAAAACCGACGTTGGTGGTGCCACCACGTCCATAGATAGGCAGGCACAGCAAGGCACACCAACTCGAGGCGCAAAATCATGGCGGTGGTTGCTAGGAGAGCGAGGCCCTTGTAAGCGTGCCGCCCATGCACGACATGCGTCAAGGCTACGGTGGCTAGAGGGAAGGCCAGGCCATTTGGCGTTGTGCGACTCATCCAGAATGTCAAATGATACTGGACGGCACATAGCACATAGAACAATGCACGGACGCGTGGCGCCTTCGGACACAGGAGGCATGCCATGTGAACCATGGCGGCCCATGCGCACGTACCCAGTATGAGCCGGACACCCAGCTGCATACCTGCCGAAGTTGAACAAAGCGCCGCAGGTAGAGACGCCACACTTAGTAGCAGAGCACCGATAAATGAGCGCGGCACAGCCCCTGGAAACGCCAAGTGATCATATTGATCACGTCCCATCACACCATGCGTGAGAATATCGTGCACAGCTTGCAACGAGAAGCTCTCTTCCACCTTCGTATACGGAACAAGGCATACTTGTGCCCACGCCACACCAAGCAGGATCAGGGCCGCTAAGCGAGCGAGCGCCATTTTGGCGCACGGACAAGAGGCCCAAGCTCCAGGCTGACGCCCTCCAGGCGGCGCCCTAATCCACGTGGCAATGGGACCCAACTATGTCCCCCCTCGTCTACCATGGCTGCCGGCACGAAACCAGCACAGGCACCTGCCAAGACATTCGTGACATTCTACCTCGTGCTGTACAACCTCCTTTCATTTGTATTATGGCTTCGTGTCTTTTTGGGCGCGCTTCTCTTCCTTGTACAGGGATCGCCCTCTCGTCGGGTGGTGAGTGGCTGGTTCGTGGATGTCATGTCACGATACGCACCCAGCATGCTTGCAGCGCCAGCGCGCGACTACTCCCTGCACCACCCAATCCTTGCTGAGTTGTTGAAGCGCGCATCGTCGCTGCACGACTATGTGGCTCCGCTCCTCCTCTTCACTCAATCGTTGGCTGTGCTGGAAGTGGTGCATGTGGCCATCGGCATCGTTAAATCGAATTTGGTCCTCACCACCGTGCAGGTCATCTCCCGCCTTCTGATTGTGTGGCTAGTCTCTGAAAAGTATGCGGCCTCTGCATACTCGCCCTTTTATGCCTCGCTCGTGCTGGCTTGGTCGCTCAGTGAGGTGGCTCGGTACCCCTTCTATGTGAACCAGCTGCTTAACACACCCTCTTTCATGGCTCTATGGGCGCGATACTCTTTCTTTATTGTGCTGTATCCCATTGGTGTGATGAGTGAAGTCATGCTGATTTGGAACTCACTCCCCCATCATGCCCCATGGCCATGGCAGGATGCATCGGCGTGGAGTCTGCGGGACTTGGTCTTCCTCGGGACGCTTGTCCTGTATCCTCCGGGTCTGTTTATGCTCTACACTAAGCTCCTCGCGTCGCGTCGCAAGGTGCTCGGTACCGACTTTATCGGATCCAAGGGTCGCGAAGAGATGCGCAAGTTGCACAGGGCCAAGCACGAGCGTCTCCGCACATTACATGAGAAAAGCAAGTAAATTATCTACAGGGTATATCCATAGGAAGAGCATTAGAATGGCTCCATACCATGGCGTAGCAGGCGAAAAGCTCGAGCGCCCGCATCCCGTGCATCAGCCAACGGGTACAGAAGCCGAGAGACACGGCCTTCTTCCAGCACAAGTACACATCGCCGTAGTGCGAGTCTGCCATTCGCATCTGTGAAACGTGGCAAATCAAGCTTGTCGGCTAGCTCACCCTGTGCATCGCTCAGGAGCTCGAAGGGAAGTTGTAATGTGTTTCGGATGTGAGTGAGCGTACTAATGTCATCTGTACTGAGACCGAATACAGCCAGATCTGACTGTACTTCTTTTAGTGCACTCATATGCAACTTGAATGACTCGAGCTGGTGAGCTGCTTCACATGTTGGCAAAGACTCAGCTGTATGGCCAGGTAAAGCAAAAGTGCTCACGAGGATAGGACGCAAGAAGCTGTCCCTGAACAAGTCAACAGTCGAATTGTCTGTGCTGGCCAATGATACGAGCACGGGCAGCGGATGACCCACGAGGTGTATAGTCGATGGATCAAACGGAGGACGGGACTTGTCCGACATCTGCTCAGTTAGCATGATTCGATAATTCGAAGGATGGCTCAGGACAATAACGCAATATGTATCTTACGCCCACCACCTTTCGGTGCGTCGCGCTCGAATCAAATAGCTCATCAAAGCCACCAGCGTTGTATGGCACATACCCTGTGGATGTTAGCTTTGCCCCTAAGGATTCAGGCATGCATGCTCAGACGTCCTGATCCAATCATGAGACTCTGCCTTCAGTGGATTGACAGATTGATTGATATATGTAGGAGTTCATCTCGGCTGCCATGAATTTGCACGTACTGTTTTCTCGAGTGGTAGGAAAAACGAAGCGGTTAGCGGCCAGATGGGTAACGAAGCCACTTCGATTACGAAAGCACTAACACTGGTTGGATTCCACAATCAAGGTACACTTTTATGAACGAGGACGTGCGACGTCACTTGACGACGCTCATCGACGAAAGTGTCCGCCCGCTACCGCCGCTTAGTGAGGCACTCACTGAACTGGCATCGCATGCTTGTCCAAGCTCTCCTGTGCATGCTAAATTGCCGCCTATATGGCACCAACTGTCATTGCTTGTTCCGGCCGAACCTGTGGCCCAAGATACAGAAACTTCAGGTGCAGCTCATGCCTTGCTGCAAAATTTGGATGTAAAAGCGCTCGATTCTGATGAGAAGGAGCACATACTTCTGCTGGTCATTGATACCCTGGATCCGCATGATCTCAGTTTCGATGCTGATACGGCTTCGGCCGTGCTTGTGGATGTGCTTGGCTTTGATATGATTGAGCTTGTGGCTATGCTCGTGGCAAATCCGCAAGCTACTGCATTTCAGCTTCGTCGTGCGCAGGCGCTCCGTGCTCAAGGCGTGGGTAGCGCGAAAGATCCTCTTGTACTTGCTCCTTCATCTGTCAACGAGGAAAAATACCCCAATGTATACGGCGCTGCTGAGCATGGCAGTGTGCTTTCTGTGTACGGCACGCGATTTTCCCTTCCTGAAGGAACTCAGAGAGTCCACGAATCCTACTTTGAGGAGGTTACTATTCCCCGCAGCAAGCCATTGCCGTTTCGGTCTCACGAGCGACTTATTCTGAAGGATGAGATGGATCTTCTCTGCCGCGGTGCCTTTAAGCAATACAAGTCGCTGAATCGACTTCAAAGTGCTGTATACCCGATGGCCTATAAAACCTCCGAAAATCTGTTGGTGTGCGCACCGACAGGTGCAGGTAAGACAGATGTGGCTATGTTATCCATTTTGCAGTGCGTTGGTCGCTTTTCCAAGTACGGTGCAAATGATTCTATCCATGTCGATCTCAATGCCTTTAAGATTGTGTACGTGGCTCCCATGAAGGCACTTGTATCCGAGATTGTGAGCAAATTTCAAAAGCGGCTCTCGTATCTTGGCCTCAAAGTTCGCGAATTGACTGGTGACATGCAACTAACCCGCAAGGAAATTGCTGAGACCCAAATGATCGTGACGACACCTGAGAAATGGGATGTGGTCACGCGCAAGCCTATGGGAGACGGGGATCTGGCCTTGTCTGTCCGTCTGCTGATTATTGATGAAGTGCACCTGCTGCATGAAGAGCGCGGCGCCGTTATCGAGACGATCGTTGCACGAACGCAGCGTCTTGTTGAGGCGTCACAGACCATGATTCGAATTGTCGGCCTGTCGGCCACGCTGCCCAACTTTGTGGACGTGGCTGATTTCTTGAGTGTGAATCGGTATCGCGGCCTATTCTACTTCGGCTCGGCGTTCCGGCCCGTTCCGTTGGAGCAACACTTTATTGGTGTGCGTGGCAAACACGGCTCGTCGCAGTCGCGATCGAATTTAGACCGTGTGACATATGAAAAAGTGCTGGATCTTGTACAGGGCGGTCATCCTGTGATGGTGTTCGTGCATACGCGAAAAGATACGGTGAAAACAGCGCAAATGCTCTTGGAGCTTGGCAAGGATGATGACTTACATTCTATACTTGTTGAGGGTCGCGATGCAACGCGTTTCGAGCGCGATGTCACATCGAGCCGGAACCGCGAGCTGCGTGAATTGTTCGAGCATGGCATAGGCATCCACAATGCAGGCATGTTGCGCTCTGATCGCGACCTAAGTGAGCGTCTTTTTGCTTCAGGTGCTACTCGTGTGCTTTGCTGCACGGCGACACTTGCGTGGGGTGTCAATCTGCCAGCGTATGCTGTGGTCATTAAGGGCACGGATATCTACGATGCTGAGCAAGGCAAAATGGTGGATTTGGGTATCTTGGATGTGCTCCAAATTTTTGGTCGGGCGGGTCGACCCCAATACGAGGACATGGGTGTAAGCTATATTTGCACATCTGGAGAAAAGCTGCCGCACTATATCGAGTCCATTACGTCTGCTCATCCCATTGAGTCCACCTTTCTTCGCGGCATTGTAGATGCCTTGAATGCTGAGGTGGCACTTGGTAGCGTGACTTCGGTGGACGACGGCATCAGCTGGCTCGGCTTTACGTATCTTTTTACGCGTTTGTGTAAAGCGCCGCGTGTGTATGGTCTTGATGCGCACGACTTTGAGGCGGACCCTACTCTTACTCAACGCCGACGGCAGTGGATCACATATGCGGCCAATATCCTGGCCCAGCATCAAATGGTCGAATTTGATCTGGCCACAGGCACACTTCGTCCGACCAACATGGGACGAATCGCATCACGGTACTACCTAAGCCACAAGACCATGGGCGTATTCCACGAGCGACTTCGCAACAATCTCGTGGAAGCAGACGCATTGAGCCTCATGTCTCGCGCAGCCGACTTTGACCAAATTCCTCTGCGGGACAGCGAAGAGGAAGAGCTGACGTCTTTGCTTGAAAGTGTGCCATGCGAAGTGGACGGAGGCACTGCGACCGCTCCAGGCAAGGTCAACATCTTACTACAGGCTCACATATCATACTTGTATGTGGACGACTTTGCGCTCGTTAGTGATATGCGGTACGTCGCACAAAACGCTGGTCGAGTTCTGCTCTCTCTCTTTGAACTAGCCCTTGACAGAGGCTTTGCAATGTCTGCCTCTGCCTTTCTCCAACTGGCAAAGGCTGTGGACAAACGCATCTGGCCGTACGAACACCCACTAAAGCAATATCCCACGTTTACACCAGACATGACGCACCGCATCTCGACTTGGGCCGACGAGCTCGAAGTGAGCCAAATTCGCTCCTTGTCCATCCCTGCCTTGGCCCAGCTGCTGCACACCAATGAGCGCACGGCGGCTGTTGCGCATAATGCGGCTGAGAGATTCCCTGCGCTGCATGCCCGCATCACTGCCAGGCCCACACCAGATGGCTATGTGTGTGTTGACATTTACTTAAAGAGCCGTTTTGTGTGGGATGAGCGGATTCATGGGACATCGCAGCCGATCGTATGGTGGCTTGAAGATGATGCACAGCACGTTGTGTTTTCGGATCGTTTGACGCTTCGCAACTCGCCTCCTACGCTCGTGTATGAAGGCGACGTGTTCGACCACCACCTTCGCGTATATATGCCACTCTCCCCTCCCGATCTGCGCCCAACGTCTGAGGCGCGGTGCCACTTTGTATGGTCATCGCTTCACTGGCTTCAAGCTGAAGGTACGGTCGATGTAGAACTGGACCACTTGACGTGTCCTACGCCCACGCCATTGACTCCATTACTTCCGCTGCCTCTGCTGCCGATCAGTGAAAATGCCATGTCAGATATTTTGGGCATTAGTACGCTGAATGCGATTCAAACTCAGGTGTTCCACACTCTTGCTCACGCGCGCGCGAATGCCCTCGTATGTGCTCCTTACGCATCTGGCAAATGGACAGTGGTATTATTCGCTCTAGCTCGTGCTTGGAGGGAAGACCATGGCGCCGTTCTTGTCATCGAACCTGATGAAGCGCGCATAACGGAGCGTGTACGCCTTCTTGAAATGCTAGCGCCTCTTTTAGGAGGTCAGGTCGTGCCGCCCGCTCCGACGTGGGCATCTGAGCGACGTGCCATCACCGTCATGACGCCTGATATGGCTGAGCGTACTCTTGCCTCGGTGACCCAAGCGCATCTTTCTCTCGCTATCCTTCTGCATGTTCACAAACTGTCTTCCATGTACGAGCACGCTGTGATGCATGTGCTTCGCCTACGACCTGCGCGGAGCATTGCCACATCACTGAGTACATCAACGGCTGCGAGTCTAGGTGCATGGCTCCAGATACCCACCCATGCCATGTATGCGTTTGCGCCGCACGACTCGCCGTACCCTGTCACCGTATCGTTCGACACAGTGGACATACCATATTCTGACACACTTGTTCGTGCGTATGCGAAGCCGGCCTTTGACCGGATAGAAGCACAGGATGAGGTGGCACTGCTGTTTGTTCCCACGCGTTCACAATGTATGACAGCTGCACATGAGCTTGCTGCACGCTTCGCTATGAAAGGATACACGGCTCATCCCGACGCTGATGAGGCGGCCCAGTCGATCGAGCACCAGGGCCTAGCTCATCTTGTACGACAAGGCTTGGCTGTTTGGCATACTAACCTCTCGCGTCGTGACCGCAGCACTGTAGAGCGACTGGCCGAGATGCAATGTCTCCGCGCCGTCCTTTGCGCCCGCGATATGGCTGGGCACGTGCCAATTCGTGCGCCCATCGTTCTCGTCCTGGGCACTCAGTATACAACGCATACATCTCGCCATGTACAGGACTATACCATGGAGCAGCTGTGGTGTATGCAGCGCCATGCTGTGCGTCCGAACGCAACGTCGGGCGAATTTGTGGTGCTGTGTCAGCAGCGTATCCGTCCCGTCATGGACCGGCTATTGCAAGCGCCTGTGGCCATCGAGTCCAGTCTTGGCAATGTCGCGCCAACGCTGGAAGCACTCGCACAAGAACTCGTCGCTCACCGCGTCCAAACGCGCACTGACGTGGTGGCATGGCTGGCAACGTCTTATCTCGCCGTACGAGTGCGTGCGAATCCAGCATGGTACGCAGATCCTGGCGAAAACGAGCGTGCAGACCCGAGTGCGTATCTATCAGAACTGTGTGATGCTCTTGTGCGATCGGGGGAGCAGCTCGGTCTGTGGTGTGTTGTGAGCATCAACACCGTACAGCCGACTGAACTTGCTCACACCATACCGCCGGGTGGCGTAGGAAAGTTATGCGCCTTGCAGCAGTCGGTCTTGCATTGGCAGACTTTGCCACACCATGTGCATCGACTGCTTCAAAATGACGACGAAACAGTGGAGGAGGAAGGCTTGCAAGCCCTTTGCGCCTCCATCATGTTGAAGGTCGTGCAAGCCGACAAGGTGCCGAGTCTCCATCGAGTCGTTCTGGCTCACTGGCTGACACCCCTGGTCAGCGCACGCACTCTGGCTGAGATGGACGATGTGCTGGTGAAAACGATGGGGGGAGAGGCGGCAGGCCGCGTGAAGGCTTCCCGACAGGCGCTGCTACAGCGTATCATGCAAGACCCAAGTACTCAGCCGTGAATATGCGCAGGATGCGCGTCCATGCATAGAGCGTTGCTTGATCCAGTGCCGACTTGTTGTCGTCTTTTGTGTGCCACACGGATGGAAAGGGGTATGGTATCATGTGAAGGATGGGCACACCCTGCTGGAGAAAGGGCACATGGTCGTCACCAATACCAGACGGGCCGCGCTGATCACGAAACAGGCGGTCATAGGCGGTGCCCTCGGGCCATAACCTTTTCTGCGTCAAAAGACGTTCCTCGATATCGCGAAATTGAGAATGCAGATGCCGTGTGCTGCCGAAGTAGTATGGTACAGAAGCATTGGGTGAGCCCAGCAAGTCAAGTAGCACAAAATGGTTGATACTGTGGATACGGCGGATGGGTGCGTGGTTTCCTGTAACGTGTCGCGGCTCAGCATGAGACGGAGGCCAGGCAGGCACATCCCATGTGCGAAGCCACTGGGACGCCAAGTGCCTCGCCCCATAGATGGAATCCGTAGAAGACCACTGGTGCATGGCCTCTTCCCCATCGAAAAACACAATTTGCAAAGTCACATCTTCATGCGCTGGCAGGTATGATCTGCGAGCAGCGGTCCTGTTGGCTGTATAAGCGTCGAGTGGCGCATCCAGCGCCATGGCCACATCCACCAGCATGGCGCATGGAAATGCACTGTCGGTGGCTCCCACGAATCCTTCTTCCAGTGACCCAGGCGGAAAGTACTTGGAGTCATAGTGCGCAGCAAGGACCAGTTTTCGCGCTGCGTACGGGTCGCGTGTCAAGACAACGTTGGCAAAGGTGCGCTCGCCCAAAGGTGTACGCGCCTCAAACGGCTCCATCTCGATGTGCCACTTGGACTTCCCATGCTTATTCTTGGCTTCTCGAAAGGGATGCGCTAGTATTTCACGTACCTTTGCACTCTCCTGTGTGCCGGATACGCGTGGTATAAGAATGCGCGAAAGGAGCGACTTGTTGGAGTCGATGGCGAGCCATGGCGACGGGTCCGGCGCCAACATTTGCTCCACTGCCGCATCGCCGAGGGCAGTCACATACGCATGAATCACCCAACACAGCGTCAGTACGGCGCGCCACCACTTCATTCACCACCAGAGAATCGCGCCTAGAAGCCGGGGCAGATGGGCCGCTCGGCGTTCTCCTCGCCCCGATCCACACGTGGCCCGATCTCATCCACCCACGTCGCATCAAGCCCAGCGTGCATACCGCACGGCCGCCATGACATCGCTCTCTGAGCGGCAAGGATTCTTGCCTCGTCTAGAGGGCACGTTCCTCTCGATCTTTCATCCGCTTCAAGGGCCACGTGTCTTGTTTCAAATGCCCGAGGATCTTTTTTATGATCCGGAGAAGCAGGCCGCGCATCCTACATCATCAGCGAGTCCGCAGCAGGGTTTCCGCCTAGAATTCAGCACACTATCAGACTATGTGATCCCGAAGAACCCATTATGCGGTCGTATGATTATTTGTAATATAAGCTCTTGTCCAGACGGGCAAGGTCGGCGGCACCATTACAAAGTGATGGGCCTCCCTGTGCTCCTCGAGCATGAACAAAAATATGAGCGCAACCATTTTATTTTCAACTTGTGCTTTGTCTTCGACTCAAATACAGACACTCGTCCCTATGAGCCTATCGTGCATAAATGTGCCCGCTCACTTCGTATGTTGGAAGAGGAACAATCGTTTGTTTCGCGGCTCGATAATCTCCCTCGATTGTATGCCATCGTGGAGCAGCTGTATGAGGAGATGAATACTTTTTATGAAGTCTTTATTGCCTTGCCAGAGGCCTCGAATGCTCACCGATTCGACGCCGCGCGAAAGAGCTGCTCGGATATGGCATTAGACCGCAATTTGACGCGGGTCGATCCGGCTGAACTCGATGAGCTGCTGTTATCTGCATCTGGTCCCCTGGCTCGAGTGCGTGAGCAAACATATGCGAATGATGCAAAAACAGATAGCATCAAAGATCAAGGCGTACTTAGCCGTGAGAAACCAAGTGGCGCACCCTCTTCAACTATGCCTGATCAGTGTCAAGCAAGTTTGGCATATACTCGCTCCTTGACCGGGGATCAGTCCCAAGGTCTGGGTTCCACGGTGCGAGATGCCATCAATCTCAAGCTCTTCCCATCATATGTACAGCCCCCACCTGTTCATGACTGGGATGTACCCGTGCTACTTCTCGACATGTCCAAATTCATAAACGACAGCTGGGACTTGACCCTCATTCGGCTCATCCCTTTTTTGAACGGTACATCCCATGTCAAACGCATCGCACACATGGCTGACACAGACGTGCTACTTGTGAAAGAATGTGTGCAACATTTATTGTATTATTCTCTCGCGATGTTGATCGACATATTTCAGTTCTCCAACATTTATGTGCTTCGCCCACAAGTGGCTCCTATGTTGAGCGATCCACACATCGAATCGGAATGTGCTTCTTACGTTATGCTTCCTGGCTGTGACGCTTTACCAGGACCTTTACTCTGGCACATGTATTCTATGTTGCGCTATGGGCGAACGCTGCATGACTGGATTGGACTGCTGGGCAGCCAGGTCCAAGCTGTGGATGTTCGCAGATTTATCACCTTTGGCGTCATCAAAGGCTTTGTGCGCCGAGTGCATCAATACCCTATATATTCGTCCTATCAGAGACCAATACGGGACACTGTGGGCACACTATCAGCATCGCTTTCTGCATCTCTTCCAGACTCGATGAGCCCTGTAAATTCGAATAAAAGCCTCTCATGCTCGAGTCGTCAAAATGTATCTGAGTTTGCCTTGGATCCCAGCACGAAATTGAATTGGTCCACGACCGCGACCGCATCTCGACGTCAGGATGTTCACCTACCGAATAAAGCTTCCCAACGCTCAGAATCCAAGCGCCGATTATCCACAGCAATTGATGTGGCAAGTGTCGCTCATGGTACTTTCAGTGATGATGCGGTTCGCAAGCGCGCCGCGTCGCCTTCTGTGTTTGGCTCTGCCCCTGTTGAACCAAAGATACCTGTTGATCTTCCCTCCTTACTAGATGGCACGCGCTGTGATGATGAGCTATGTGTACAATTCGGCATGAGCTGGACAGACTTGCAGCGTTGGTTCGCCCATCTGTCAACGCAGCCCGTGCCATTCGATTCTACTTCTGACAAAGAATTGTCTCCCAAAGTGAAACCGGCCTTCTCACGGAGCTCTTCAAATTTCTCCAACATGTATTCCAACAGTCACGAACATGTTGACGCCATGTCATCAAACCACAAGGCTGATGACGTCCCGCACAGCGCTGGGGGCCATATCTCCATGGTCGCCATATAGTGGCACGCGTCCCCTCTGTAAAATTGTCCGTGCGCACAATAGGCTAGCAGTGAAATTAGTCAGCTTATGTACGCGTCTAGCCGGAAAGACGGCACGTCTCCCAGACAGCACGTGGCATGGCCGCGCTTTGCCTAGTCACAACTATACCCCACGCCGGAGTGTGCATGGCATAATGAGTGATAGTGCTCCAAGATCAGTGTTGCAGCTGCGCTATCGCGCATTTATTAATTTTGCAAAAGAACATCCCACGGTAGTGTCAGCGGGCCCCGCCTCACTGGTGTCGACCATCGCATCGTTCCCGGTACGTCGCCTAGTGAGATGCTTACAGCCAGCTCGACAGCATTAAGAGCAGATTACAGGTGAAGAATTATGCGAGTGCATGGGCTTGTACGAGAGATGTTCTACGCTCTGAAGGATTACAGGGCTTGTTTCGGGGCGTTACGTTTCCGTTAATTACCATCACTTTTGTCCGTACTTTGTCCTTCAGTGTTTACACGCACACGAAAGAACTTCTCGCTAGTACATGGCGGAGAAAAAAAGACAAACTATCGGATGCGCTTATATTTGGTGCTGCAGGTGGTATCACAAGCGGCACGATTATTTGTTTCATGTCGGCTCCTTTTGAACTAACCAAGGTTGAAAGGCAGCTCGAATACCTGATCTGGACGCAAAGGAATAAGAACAATGGCACACTTGGTGCTAATAAATTTATTCCTCGTTCGGGATTCCAAGCTGCTCGCGACATTTATCGTCTGCATGGTGGCTTGCGGGGCTTTTACATTGGCTTGCGTCTACACATGTATCGTGATATGACGGGCTCATGTATCTACTTTGGATTATATGACACGATGAGGATGTTGAGCGACCGCTTGGAGCCTCATCGCCAGTACTATGGTATTCCAGCACCTTTCGTCTCATTTCTGATTGGTTCAGCTAGTGGCATCATGTCCTGGCTTTCTATATACCCCTTGGACCTAATTAAAACGCAGGTCCAGCGAGACGTGCTTGCTGGAGCGCCTAGACGGAGTGGCTTCACTGTGCTTCGACGTCTCTTGATGCAACACGAAGGTGATCAGGAGCCCGTCAAAAAGGTGCGCAGTATCCGTGACTTGCCGATTCATCGCTTCCTACGCCTTTATCGCGGTCTTGGCATTAGTGCTATGCGCAGTTTCATCTCGCATGGTCTGACTTGGACGTTGATTGAAAGCATCACACGTCACATTGAATCAGAAGCAGAGAATCATGATCTTGATGTATCCTATGACTTTGTCGATTTCCAGTAAATTATAAAAGTCGTGGTTACATCTGTGTTGATTTTCTATAGTGCCGCAGGCTCTGTTACATACGACGCTTACGACGTTCCAAGTGGTCCATGTCTGTCAACATCTTGGCAGCTTTCCAGAATTGGACGCAGTTGATAATCTGCTTGATCGCGCACATCGGGAACAGAAGCCCTCCAACAATCTGAGGCCATGTCAGGTTAGGTGTAACTTCATGGATAATATGGAACATCAAATTGTCCTTGTTTGAAGTAACCAGGTTAAAGATAGCATCCGGAAGAAATGGGGCGATATTCAGACCCAGAGGACGAGTGTAGAAGGCCATCAGGTACAAGCATACGAAGAAAAGCTCATTCGCAGCGCAAAGAACGAACAATACACGTGTATCCGTGTAATAAAGGGCAAGAATGCGGGATGTTTTGATATCAACTTTTTTGTGAGATGCAGAGCCCGATACCAACGAGCTGTACATGTGGATATAATGACTGCTAAAGTCCAGTGTAACAAGACCCTGGAAAAGCAAAGCATACTGCGGATACGCTGCAGTCAGGAAACATAAAAGACAGGCTGTTGTGCATCTAAATTCAGTCAGGACGCCGATAAAACGCACCTATCGGTGACCATATCCAGAACCGCACCAAAACGCGTGCTTTGGTTTAACAAGCGTGCCATTTTGCCATCAAAAGCATCGAGAATACAAGATACCAAATAGAGCACTGTACATAGACGCGGGTTATTGCGCATGTAGTACAAGGAGATCGCGGCAATAATAATGCGCGCGTAGCCTGTGACAGTCAGACGAACGTTACATTATACACGTACCGATCAAATTGGGAACAAAGAGAAAGACATTTTCGCGCGGCACATCGGCTTCTTTCTCTTGTTTGTCGGCCATTTTGGAGACTTGCAAGTTGCTTTGCTTTCGCTTCGCGCCTGCCATCAACACCGCGGAAGACGAGTATTTGTGGGTAGAAGCGCCTGACGCCCTCATCCCCAGAATCTCTCACAGGAAGGCTATCGGCCGAGAAACGAAATACACTCTCCACCCAACAGCTTGAATAACATTAGCAGGGATCTTATGGCCAGCGAGACGTCCGGCTTGTTAGAGGCAGAGCCTGTTTCAATTATTACAGCAGAGAAGAATCCGTCAGATGAGTGCGAATTTTATCCAATATCTCTTTATGAAAAGGACTCTGTGCCATGCCGAATGCGCTCCAATGCATTCAATGTGACATGGCACGGGGCCTATGAACGCCTTACTTCACTCGTGCGCACTTTGTACGAGCCATGTATCGCAAACGTTTGTGAGCGTACGCTTCTGAACACATCTCCTCTCCTTCCTGTTACTATATTGGATGCTAGTGGAAGCGCCGTATATGAAGCATTTCCCACACTTCTAATGCATCACTTGTCCACTTTGGATCATGTCACGGTACAGTTATCGCCTTTCCATTGTATAAATATATCCTCTATGCTGTCTGCCTTTGTTTCACAAATACTGCATCATATACCCTGTACACCAGAAATATTGGGATTGTGCCAGTCATATGAGCCCAATGACTTGACTCTGGTCATGACTGCGTACCGTGCAGCTGGGCTTCATATGCCGCGCATCGTCATTCTACTCCACGAAATTCAAACGTTTCCTTCAAGTGTTATGAATGATTTTCTGAGGGCTATCATGTCCTGGTCCGACATCACATCACCCACTCCTTCGCTTCATCTGTTAATAACCTACACGGCCCCTCTTCCACTCTTGCCCCGTTCAAAAGTATCGCATGACTTGTATGAAACAACCACTTGGGTTACTTCTTTGTTTGCTGAGCAAGTCCGAATGTACTTGGACCCTACCACTATTGTGTTGCCCGACAAGTCCGAATTTTGGGAAAATGTTGGCTGCGCCTTTTTTGCCGAACCTCGTTCTGGTTTGTGGCTGGGCCGTAGCATATTTGAGCTTGTGCGCCGCAGATATTGGCACACTACGGCAAGCTGGGATGCTATGGCCCAGTGCATACGCTTGGCGTACTTGGAACATTTCCGTACTCGACCACTCTCGGCTTTTGTTCAAGGCATCCCTGACGTCGATACTCTATGTGCACACTGGACACCGGAAATTTATGCAGAGCTACGCCTCTCTCTTTTTTCGCGAGCCGCCATCTCATCAGATATCTCGCCACGCATGCGTGAACTGGCATACAACGACTCCGCATTAATTGATGCGTTGTCTGGCCTGCAAAATGACATGGCGGTCAGTATGTCGAGTCGTGCCACAGCATTAGCAGCTCTCCATGAGGTCTTGTGCGTTCTTGGTCTGACGGGTGCGTATGGAACAAAGCTTGGTTTGACGGGCTGCACAGCGATTGCTCTGGAATGGATACCACCGTATACGGACTGGGATGCCAGTCGAACGACTGCCAATGCACTGACAGCTACGACGCCCACAGCACAGCAAGTCGATGCGTTACTGAGTCACTTGTGCGCCACTCTCGAAAGCAAGCAGGTATCTGAGCTCGTGGATGGTATCAGTCGGCGCTTACATACCATTGAGTCGAATTTGGATGCCGCTGTTGCCGCGGCTGTACGCTCTACGCATGAGTCCCTGCTATCTGTGCAATGTGCTGCACGAACGAAAGCATGTGCCCAAAATTCGAAAGGAGAAGCTTTAGCCAGTTGGGTTTCTGGCATTTGGTGCAAATCTGTGGAGCTACCACCTTCACTGGGCTTATCTATATGGTCATACGACTTTGGGGAGCCCCTATCTACGATGTTGGAGGGTGCCGCACGCAGCACAATCATATTAGCGTTGGATGCACCAACTGACACCTTGGCATCCATGACCGCAGCAGCGTGCACAGCGCCTGGTCAACGTGAGCTGAGTGACCAGGCACCGTGGTACGAATGGGAGGAGCACATCTCAGAAGTTCACGCTTTAAGAGAAACGGGTACGGACCTTGTCAATGCAAGCGTTCCCGACGTTTGCCGATTGTTTTCTTTGTACAAAGACTCGAGCAGGTTTATTAACCTTGCCGATTGGTACGAAGCGTTTGTCCAATCGCTACAGGGCGAGGAAGTACGTCGGAAACATGCTGGTCTCGATATGGAAAATGAGGACACTGTTGCCTCAACTCAGATGCGATTCAGTCTGGCTCTTAATGAGCTTGCTTATATGGGTATCGTTGGCCCTGCTGGCCGCAAAATCGAACACGTAAGCCGGCTCATATGGGATTTACCAGTGAATGGCATGCATGAAGCCTAACGCCTTTTTCGCATCGGAAATGGCCGCTTAGATGGCTGGCGCACCTGTGGCCCTCGCTTCTTCGAGTATATGACACTCATCATTTGGGGCGACAATGTGGGTCTTTCTTCCAAGCCGAAGACAGCTCGAATCCAGTTCTGCACCGGATGCAGGATTTGCAAGCGCGATACGCGCAGCAATTGCCGCATAGCCACATAGCTATTGAACGCACTGTTGAGCAATTGCCTCATATCCATGGTCTCGCGAACATAATGCCGAGCACGTTCCATGGCGGTTTGAACCCTTGACGCATCAAAGGTCGCTTGTGCCTTGCTAGAGGCAACGAGCTCATTCATAGATTTTGCATGATCCTCGATAGAAAGAGGTTGAAGTGGGATGTCATGTAGTTGGAAAGCGACAAAACCAGACTCAAATGGCGAAATGAGCATGTCTGCACGTCCTTCGCGCCCACGACGACCTGTACGACCAACACGATGGACATACATTTCTTTCGAGCATGGTACACCCAGCTGGATGACACGCGTGACTGATGGGTAATCGACACCACGCGCACTCACATCACTCGTAAGCAAAATACTGGGAGCAGATTCGCAAGCCCGAAACTGCTGACTGACACGAGAACGGAGAGTCTGAGATAACATACCATGCAAGCAGAGCACGCTTGTTTTTTCTTGTCCTGGAAGCGAAGAAATAATGCTTTCGAGCATCTTGTGCATAGCGCCTGTAAGTGCTGTCGTGGAAGTAAAAATGATGACTTTAGACTTGTTTCCATACAGCATTTGGTCATGTTCCAAGAGCTGAAGCAGAAATGGTAGCACTCGAGTCTGATCAGGAATAGTTGTGACGTATTGTGGGATACGCACATGCACATTGTCTTCACCTGGCGGAATGCAATCAATAACTCGATGTTGGTGATGCAACGAAGTCTTTGCAACTTCCATAATGTGAGGATCCATCGTGGCGCTGAACATGAATGACATGCGCTCCTCTACAGGAGGAAGCATGGACGCTATCATTTGAATCTTGTCTCGGAAACCAAGTTCCAGTAGCATATCAGCTTCATCGAGTACAAGAGTCTGTGTGCGACTAATAGCATCACGGATGCTTTGATCATCCAACATGTCCAGTAAACGTCCTGGTGTGGCCACAACAATGTCTGGCGTGTTCTTCTTCCAAAACATGTGCTGTCGCTTGCTCGATATACCGCCCACAAGTTCGTGCACACGTAATCTCTTGTGATTAAGCACGAGCTTACGCGCTTCAGTGGCAATCTGCATAGCCAATTCACGAGTAGGTGAAATAACTAAAACACCTGCACAGTGTCGACTAAAGAGTCTTTGAAGCTCCGAGACAGCCGCTTTGTCGCCACGCTCGAGTAAATACAGTAAATCATTTTCCTCAAGATACCTTCGAAAAGGCTCCGTAGTCTGTCCATAGGCAAGCTGATTGAACGCATGTATGCGGGCCTGAAGAGCAGGGACCAGGAATGCAATCGTCTTGCCTGTACCAGTGCGAGCTTTACACAGCAAGTCCCGACCTTTTCCATCATCAAGCAGTTTTTTTCCACTAGATATTTGTGGGAGTAGAGAAAACACTTGCTCTTGGACGTCTGTGAACGTAGTAAAATGAAATGGATTCCCAAGAAGCGACAGACGCAGAGGTTTGGCAAGTGCCATAGCCTTGAGACGAGCATTCATGTCATGCTCACTCTTTGAACTAGAATGAGAGAGCCTAAATGCATTCCCAATCGATGTACGTATAAGGCTTTGGCTGGTCTGCCGCACAGAAAGACACCTAATCAACATGCGCTCGCCATGCAGCAGCATCAAGATGACAAGAAGTTTGGGAAAAAATGAATTGCTCATTAGTCATCGACGTCAAACGAGTGTTAATCGCCTCCTGTACCCTTTGCTACGTGTGCACCTACTACTGAGGAAATATGGTGGCGGAACCGCATTTCCTCGATTTAACAAGGCGCACACAATCACAGCCCCACGAGAAAAATCGTCTCAATGTACGATTGGATGTCCCAGGTGGTGTTTCCTTCGCACCTGACCGTTTGAATCCCCACAATTCTGCGAAACGTGTGTTTAGAGTGCCGCAACTACCAGAGCCGCTCCAGCTCTTCCACGACTTTGAGCGTGAGATCGCAGAGCATGACGGTATTCCTTATGTTCCTTCATCTTCTTTCGTGATTGGTGAAGATGATGAGCTTACTCCCTCACAAAAAATTGCACAGGATGTCCGTGAGAAGTACGAATCCGCCACAGGGCCGATCAAATCAGACAAGTCAGAGGGCAATAAAATGGAGCTATTGCTGGATGCTATGAACCTGGAGAAAGGTTCCGAAGAAAAGGAAGGCGCTATTCTTTCAGATCTGAGAACTAAGGATCGGGTGTCGAATGATGCATTACTTGAGACGAAGGATGATCATGTCCGAAATGAGCAAATCACATCGCCTGAGCCGAAGAATAAGAGAGGTATGATTTTCAATGAATGCGAATCAGAGAGGCATGGAACGAGCATCGAAGAAAATTCTCATCAATCTCGAAGTAGAGAAGGCATGACACAAGAGGAAGCAGAACCTATAGAACAGATGTCTGAGAGCCAAAAGCCTGAGGACGAGGAGTCAAAACACCAACAGCACCAAGGCGAGAAAGCTCAGCACCCAAAGACAAAGAAAAGTGTATCTGAGGAAAGTACGTTTTCTACACCATCTTCTCCCGATGAAACGCCCATCACCGAGGAAACAAATTCCAAGGCTTCCAATACCCCGTCTGAGAAAGACAATGCATTAATATCTGAGAGTCGAAGTTATGAAAAGAATGAGGTCGGTGTCGATAAAGAGGCTCAAAAGAATGATACAAATATTTCAAAGTGCAGTATGACCAAGTCCCAAGCGAAGCGAGCCAAAGAGAAGGCTAAAAGAATGGCCCGGAATGAAGAAGTCTTATGCAAGAACGAAAGAGCTGATGAGAGATCAGACTTGACAAGTAAGTCTAATGAAGATACGAAGTCCACACCTAGAGATGTGGAACTCAAAGAATTCACTGATCCGCTTGAAGAATTAAAAGATCAGAACACATCACAGGGCTCGGGAATCAATCTTGAAGTTGATGTGAATGCCAAGAACAATGAGAATGACACCAGCGACAACAACGCGTTAGATCACTTGAAGACCAAGATGGATGGTGACCAATTAGGTGAAGAGCATGGTTCCATGGCTGAAGAGAAAATTGAGTCTAGGCACAGTCCTGGGCTCGAAAATGGGGACGTGCTTGCTAAATCTTTGATTAACAACAAGGCTGAGGATGCTGTGCATAACGTGGATGTTGAGTTGGCAGAGATCAAGTCTGAGCGCCCAGCAGATGCCATGTCCATGCAAACGGCCCGAACACAACTTTCTACTTTTGCACCTACCGTGAGTGGCTTTTCTGTCTTGGCCGATAAGTCTCGACAAGGCGTGTCAGATGGACTTCCGGCTGTTGTACGCAAAAAGTTAGACCTTATTGACTACAAACTCCCGCCTAGTATTTCTGATGGTAGTCATGCAAAAAAGCCTTGGAACAACAAGTCATATTTAAAAAGTCGAGCATTTGAGCGACTTGCCTCGCAGCCCGAAGGACGTGATGCAGGAACACAATGGAATGCCATAAATGGACCAGGTGAAGAAGCATTAGCTTTCCCTACAAACGATATACAATCTATCACCTTTGAAACGCTTGCTGCGTTGTTTGTACCTGATCCACGTCACTGGCACCCCTATAGGTTTGTTCGGCGTACAAACCCACGTCAGGTGCTGCTCATGTGTGCCGGTACAGCGCTAACACAAAAACAACTCCAAACGTCGGAGCTTGCACGGAAGGTTGCATCTGGTCAAATGGGACCAATCAACGATGCCAAATCACTTGCTTCGTACTTTACCACTACCGAAAATACTTCATTGCAGGGAGGACTTGGATTCGTGTACAGTCCTAATGAGGCACTCTGTCATGCTATGCATGAAAAGGTGGATCTTAAGCGCACCGAGACCAATTTCTCTCGTCGTCTGGAACGGCCTGAATTTCCCCATGAGACGACCAAGCGACGCGCAGCATTGCGGAGTGTTATTGCTGCGCTAGAATATGTTCGTTGGGAAGAAGAAGGATTCGACAAAATCGTAATCGCAACTCATCATGGATGGATTGTGCGTGGTATCGCTTATGAGTACGTGGCGCGCGAAAAACTGACATTGCAGTATCTGGGAATGGCGCCAGAACAATTGGCGTTTTACGCACGATGCTCCAGGAGCTATTCCCGGTGGTGATGTACCCGACAGAGATCTATGGGAGCTGCTGGACTATGTGGTCCGTCAGTATGAGCTTGTTGAGTAAGTTGTCTAGCACCTGGACACTAATCCACAGCTGCAATTGCCGATTCTGGCATATTCCCAGTAAACTAAATGAAGAAGCAATAAGACTTTCAGAAGTTGGAGCAGTACGTATTACATCGCTTAACTTACGTCAGGCCAAAACAAACCAGCACTTTACCACCGTGCGATGGACCAAAAAGCCACATAGCAGCACGTAAACGATGTAGTGAATTCACTTTACGTACTGCGGTCGTGTGTGAACACGTGGACTAAATTGGGCGAGCTGCGCCCAATCGTGGAGCCAAAAATATGCACGCGAAACAAGCAAGAGTACATCAGCACAGACCATTTACAATTAGACATGTGAGTTGCAATACAAAGGCGATTCATCTTTTTCTCTCGCGGTATTGAGCCATCATGCTCAGTGGTACTTGCTCTATTGCTTTATGCGTGCTCGCCACGGCAGTTTTTGTTGTGGCTGGGCAATGGACAAACGACGTATACGATCAAACCAGCATGGTGCCCAAAGCCAAGGGCTACTGGAATCCGGATCCAGACTGTGATGAATTCACATTTGTCGTCATGCCTGATACACAGTATTTGTTTGATCAGCATAGCATTCATCCAGTACCCGTGGAAAAGTCGTTCGAATATATTTTAACGTCTTCTAACAGGTCAGATACTGACACGAACATTGTGTTTATGGCACATCTCGGTGACGTTGTGCAAAATGGACTAAAGCAAGAATTCGACCAAGCTAGTAAAGTGTTTGACTACCTTGATGAGGCCGGGGCTGAATACAGTGTTCTTGCAGGTAATCACGACGTTGATCCCAGCACGACGGATGAGCGTGGCAAAACACCGTACCTGGAAGCGTTCAATCCTGAGCGCTTCCACAAAATTCGCTCGTGGCGTGGCTCTTCGCCGACAGGCTACAACAATTATCATATTTTTAAGGCTGGTGGGTGTGAATGGCTCGTTCTTGCCCTGGATTGGCGCATGTCGAACAGCTCGTTTGAATGGGCCGAGAGTGTGCTCAAAAGCCATGCTCATTTACCAACCATTCTCACGACGCACGAGATTGTCACGGCTGATACTGGGAAAGCCGAATTCACCGAGTACGGTGAGGAAGTCTGGAACAAGCTTATTAAGGACAACAATCAAGTGTTCCTCACACTGAATGGTCATTTTTGGCCATCAGGTCGGACGAGTCGCACTAATGCAGCTGGTAACAAGGTTGAATCGCATATCACAAACTATCAAAATCATTACTATGGTGGCTCGGGCATGATTCGCTCCTATCGATTCAAGATGCGAGAGAATAAAATTGACGTATCTACTTTTTCTCCATGGACAAAGGAGCTGGTACAGAAAGGTCAAGCTAATCCACTTTCAAGAGAAGAAGCAGAGCTTACTACTTCTGCTGACAAGTTCACGATGCATATCAACTTTGAGAGGCGTTTTCAGGCTCTCGACAAGTCTAAACGTTCAGAGTCGTCCGATGATGCTGTAATTAAAGGCACTCAGGCATATTGGCGCTTTGATCGGCACGAAGCTGGCTCGCCACTTTCGCAGTTGGACGTAATCAAGGACTTGTCTGGTAACTGCAATGACTTGATTCTTAAGACCCACTTCCCGTCTGACAATAACACTCTTCGTTGGTCTGATGCACACCATCCTTCACAGCCTGGACATGGAAGCTTAAACTTTACCGCCCAGAAGAAGCCACTAAAGGGAATGTATCTTCAGACACGCGATGATGCTAAGATCAACTCAAACAAGTTTGAAAATGGCTATACTTTTGAAGCGTTTTACTATCTGCCCAGCAGCTGGGACAGTGAGCAGAATGCATGGAGCAGTTTGTTTAGTCGTCGTGGCTCTGCTGGTGATGCTGGGATTCATGGAGAAGAGGCTGATAAGGATGAGCCTATCGTGACTCTTAGTATTTCAAACGACCGTGAGCTCCAATGGCGTGTCTACCCGCTGGAAAGTCAAAATGGCACTACGAATTGGGGACACGAGACGCCATTTGATCACTGGTGGCACGCAGCCGTTGTTAATAATGGTACGATGACAAAGATGTATGTGGATGGCAGCGAAGTGGCTCGAAATCCAGCTCAAAAGGCACATGGCCTCACAACGCTGAACAAGCCCTGGATGCTCGGTGGTTTTGAATACGGTGGGAAGCTCGATCAGATTTTTTACGGAAGCATTGGTGACGTGCGCATTGTTGATCGAGCCATATCGCCGGAGGAGTTTATGTTTAGGCCTGATCTTGACTCCTCGACTGGTAAATAATTCGATAGGCATATGCCGATCCTGGCGTTACGATAATTATATCCCCGATCGAAGCGGGGTGGGGAAGCTTGGGAGCAACGAAGCGTATCTCATTGGTCCTTTCCCCCACCAGCCCTCAAAGCAGTCGTGTGTTTGTGTATCTCAAACGCACAGCATGTTTGCACCGAAAGCACCCTGTACAACAGGTCGTGATAGTGTTTCGACGTTGAGATACAAAGCTCTGAATTCAGAGTCTTATCGACTTGACAGTCCGCCGTTCACGGGTGCAGCAGTGACCGGAGGTGGGCCCGTAACAAAAGAACTGGGACAGGATGGCTCTAATCAAAATGTGTATGTATAATAGATTTCTTACGACCTAAGGCATCGCACGAATAATTCCCACGATACGGATGTACAACCGTGGGATCTTGATAGCGGAATGGACGAGGAACTGGATGAGGCTCATTCCCAACAAGATATGGATACAGCTAAGACACACACACCTTTCTTCCAATCTGTGCCTCGCCAAGGTGAGACAATGGACACGTACACATTCCCTCGCCACAGACTGCCGACCTACATGCATGATGAAGATAAGATTCCGCTTATTATCGTGGCTTGCGGTAGTTTTTCACCGCCGACGTACTTGCATTTGCGCATGTTTGAAATGGCCAAGGATCAGGTGATTGAGTCCGGTAATTATGAGCTCCTGGCTGGATATTATTCGCCAGTGTCGGATCAGTACAAGAAGGAGGGTCTCGCCAAAGCGGTCCACCGAGTGCGCATGTGCGAGTTGGCCGTGGAGCGGTCATCCAACTGGCTCATGGTTGATGCATGGGAGTCGCTACAGGGCGAGTATCAACGCACAGCCGTGGTTTTGGACCACTTTGCTACAGAAATAAATGGGAAGAATGGCGAGCGTGGCATACAGTTGCGGGATGGCTCCTACAAACCGATAAAGATTATGCTGTTGGCGGGCGGTGACCTGATCCAGAGCATGGGTGAGCCTGGTGTGTGGGCTGAAGAGGACTTGCGTCACATTTTGGGCGAATTCGGCTGTCTGATTGTGGAACGAACAGGAGCAGATGTGTGGTCATTCCTTCTCTCACATGACTTGTTATGGCACTTCCGTCGGAATTTGATTGTGGTGAAGCAGACGATCTACAATGATATCAGCAGTACGAAAGTGCGCCTATTTGTTCGTCGAGGATACTCGATCAAGTATTTGCTGCCCAACAGTGTGATCCAGTATATTGAGCAAAACGGTTTGTACCGTTAGGAATCAGAAATAGGGTATGTGTTTCATGAATGGCAGGCACGTTGGCTATTTCCCCCACCAAGTCCAAGTAGCAGCTCGGCTGCTTGGCGGTCATGTTCGTTCCATGCGTGCCCATCGGTATCAGCATCGTCCTTAAGCATGACTAGGACATGCTGCGGCTGGGCAAAGTTAGGTGGCGAACATGATTCAGCTCGCTCATTCTCGTCAAAAAATCCACTGTCATCATGGACATGCTCTTTTTCAGTGCTGCTTGTCTCTTTGCCCACAGGAGGCAGCATATCGCAGCTGCGTGTACTGGATGTGCGTGTCCAGTTTGTAGTGAGCTTGCTTGGCATATGTGACGTAGCAGAAATGGCCCGGCGATTCAGAGGGCGGTGACTCATCAGTGGTGCACGCCTAGGAGGCAGTTGTGGCTGTACATGCAGGTTAACAAATGACGGCGCTGAATTGTGCAAAGTCAGTTCCTGTAAGGGATGGCTCGGCATGCTGTGTACACGCTGCATTCTGACACCCGAGGAGGCGTTGGGCGGTACATTTTCTTTGTTCTCGTGCAAGTTTCCATCCGCAGCCATCTCCAGACGCAACGAAGGCTTGCTTTGAAAACTGCGACAACGGCGTTTGTTCATGTGTTCGTGCATAACAAGGCGAGCATCAGATTCATGTCGCTTCATATCGTCCAGGCTGCGGGTGCGCTTGCGCTCGATAAGTCGCTCCGTGCGCCGTTGAGCAAGTCGACGAAGTGTGCGCTCTTCATCATCGTCCTCGTCCATGCCGCCGTTAGCCGTCGAGTTCGTCGTATCAAGCTCGTCATTTGCCTCGCTACTGCAACTGCCCAGTGCACTCGAGCTTTCCATACGTTGCCAGATAGCACGGTCATCATTGTGAAGATCGCCTGTAATAATACCGTGCCCATCACGCGTGCTTTCCAGAGTGCAGGACATGGGCAGTTCTGGCTCATGAACGGCCGTGGGGCATTCGCGCAGAGCAGCACGCCCCGCGGTAGTTGTCATGAGCGAGACGCACGGTGTGCTCTGAGAGCGGGTGAATGGCTCGCGTGGGGGGAATACAGGTGCCAGGAAAGGCACTGAGGGCGTAGGCGCGGTGCATGCCGATGAAGACTGGTATCTCTGTGAGCGTTTCTTATCAGCTTGGCGGCGGTTCTGGAACCAAACTGAGACAGCTCGAGTCGACATCCCCACCATTTTGGCGAGTTCCGAGCGTTTATTCTCACTGGGAAAGGCATTTCGGACGTATGCCGACATGAGAATGTTGACTTCATGCGGACGTGTACGACGCCGACGCTTCTTTTCATGAGAAGCAGTGTCATGGCGATGCACATGCAGCGCTGGTATATGGTGTTCTGATTCTGTAGACATGATCTGGCCACGTTGGGTCCAGTGAAAAAGAGCGGATCGGCTGACACGCCTCCTTGGGTGTGTGTGGTCAGCGGCGTACCACGCTCAGCGCGTAACTCGTGTTTGTTTGCCACGCGCATGTGTAGCACGCGTGGCCGATGTGGAGGCACATGACGACGTCGGCATAGGCGCTCGTCGACTGGACGTGTGGAAAACTCTACTATTCATCATGCGTAAAGAAACACGCCGGCAGCAGCGGCACATGAAGATGCATGGTCCAGCCGTGCGGCAGAGTGATATGCCGTGGGTAACAATGCCGTATACCTTTGCGTCCGAGAGTGTGAACGAGACGACAGATGACGGTTTCGAGGGTCTTGATATGGCCGACGACGACTTTCTTGGACTGCAGACGGCCGAGGGCTTTGATGTCGTGTATGAGACTGATGAGACAGGGAATCGGCGCGCTAAAATTGTCAAGCTGAATGAAACAAACAAGCGCAAACAGAAACAAAAAGAGGCACCGAAAAAGCCGCACGCTGTCGAGCCTACCAAAAAACGCAAAGTGGACGATGATGAGGATGTGGGCGCGATGCTACAGGCAGCGCGCGAACGTGGTATTCTGGAGCAAGATGACGCTGGTGACGATGGAAAGGAAGATGCTGATGCTTCTGCGCCCGGATGGGCACCATTTGCGCTGCACCCAGTCCTGAAAAAAGCGATGGTAGCGCTGGGCTTTATCACGCCGACAGATGTGCAAGCTGCGACGATACCGCCATCACTCGGCACCGACGCCATGCCGCCTCGGGACGTTGTTGGTGTGGCACAGACTGGCAGCGGTAAGACATTAGCCTACGCACTTCCGATTCTGCAGTATATCCTGGAGAACACGGCGCACAGCCAAGACCCAGCGCGGTCATTGGAGGGCCTTGTCCTGACGCCCACGCGTGAACTTGCACTGCAAGTGTGTTCGCACATTCGTGCAGTGGTAGAGGCGGGCGGACATTTTGCGAATGTAGCGGCGATATGCGGTGGCATGTCGGTTCAGAAGCAGGAGCGGGTGTTGCTGCAGCGTGGCGGAGCACATATTGTGGTGGCGACGCCCGGTCGGCTGTGGGACATGATCAAGCACGACGATGCTCTTGCACTGCGTGTGCGGCGCACGCGCTTTCTCGTTATCGATGAGGCGGACCGCATGATTGAGGCGGGGCATTTTGCTGAGATGGATCTGCTGCTGCAGATGGTCCGCCGCACGAAGGGGGCAGCTGCTGATGCCAATCCAGACATGCAGACGTTCGTCTATTCGGCGACGATGTCCAAGGCTCTTCAGACAAATCTAAAGCGGGCGTTGTGGCGCAAGAAGCAACGACGCGAGGCCGAACCTTCCAACACACTTGATGATTTATTGGCACGCGTTGATTTCCGTGACGCCGAGCCAGTCGTGATCGAGATGGCGACGCAGCGCCATGTGGCAGATACGCTATATGAAGCCAAGATGGAGTGCGTCGGTCAGGATAAGGACGCGTACTTGTACTATATCTTGCTGCGGTACCCGGGACGCACTCTTGTGTTTGTGAATGCGATCGACGGTGTGCGTCGTCTTGTGCCGCTCTTGACGCTACTGGGCATACCTGCCTACCCACTACACGGACAGTTGCAACAGCAGCAGCGCCTCAAAAACTTGGACCGCTTCCGGCGTGCGCCGCACGCGGCGCTACTGGCCACGGACGTCGCAGCACGTGGTATCGATATTCAGGGCGTCGATCATGTGGTGCACTTTCAAGTGCCGCGCTCGGCAGACACGTATGTCCACCGGGCTGGTCGTACGGCACGGGCTGGTCGAGAGGGTGTGTCGATTGCCCTGATTGAGCCCAGTGAGCTGCGGCTCTGGCGTGCCATATGGCAAGCCCTCGAACGGCAGGACACGGTGCCTACAATGCCTGTCGAATACACGTTCCTAACGCCGATCCGCGACCGCCTTGCCTTGGCGCGCGACATCGATGCGTTGTCGCATGCTCAGACGAAAGAGTCGCATGATGACCACTGGCTGCGTTCCTTGGCGCGCGAAGCAGACGTGGAATACGAGAGCGACGAGGAACAGGACCCGGACGCCAATGTATCGCACCAAAGGCGCAACTCCTCGACAAGAGCGCGTGTCGCGCAGCTCAAGGCGCAGTTGGCGCGGATGCTTTCGCGCCCTCTTCAAGCACGTGGTATGAGTCAAAAGTACCTGACGAGCACAACACGCCCTGGCTATGTACATGCGTTGCTAGAGGGACGACATGCGCCGCATATGCTGGGTTTGACGCAGTCCAAGATCCATGATGATATGAGCGCCAAGAAACAACGTACATAGTCTACATACCATACTTGGCACCACGGTAAAAGGCCGGTGGCAGCGTCGGCGCAAGCGCGAAGTACGGCCGCTCTATGACGAGCAGTTCAGAGCCGCTAGGCGATGGCAAAACACCCGCGTAGAGCAGTGGTTGGTAGCGGAACGTCGTACGCACGGACCATGCATCGTCGCTCTCGACCACATGCCCACTGCGCCGCTTCTTGCGCGAGGTGCGCGAAAGCGTCGTGAGAGGGCGTGCCGTGCAGATCCACGTCGGGCCATACACACACAGTGAGGCGAGGCCGTCGGGTCCCGGCAGCCAAGTGCATCCCACCACAGGCTCGCGGATGCGAGAAAGCGCGGCATCGAGATCGCGACGAAGCGGTGCTTCCCATGCAGGTGCCTCGCCATCGGCCTCGAGATCGTAGAATGAGACTTGGTTCGTGGGCAGCACCAACGCAAGCAGACTTGGATGTGTAGGATGAAAGCATGCACCGCTCGGCACGTAAGCCGGCGTCGCAAGTGCACGCTGGTGCGAGAGCGTATCGAGATGAAAGACGTGCATGCGTCGCGCGGTATCTGCTGTCACGAGCCATTGGCCATCGGACGAGACAGCGGCCAACACAATGGGTGTCGGCGTGGCGGCAGCCTGGCCGTGCCCCCCACTCAGCACACGACCATCAAGAGCTGTGCGTGTAGTGCGATGCTGTGCAAAAGACCGCAGTAGGTGCGGCGCTTCGCTCGAAGTTGGCAGCTGCAGCACATGCACAAACGAGCCATGCGCCGTACAAAGCACTAGGCGCGTGCTATCTGGCGTGAAAGCCAGCGCCGAGGCACCAGGCGCTGGTGCATCGCGGCCATGCACGGCCTCGCCAAAAGAGCGAATGCGCCGTGGCGTGCCTGAGCCAAGGGCGTACAACCTGGTTTCATAAAGGTCCGAGGCAGCCAGGAAGCGGCCATCTGCACTGATGGCAGCTGCCCCAAGATTCGAGTGCATACGGAGCTCCAGCTCCCATACCTTGCTCCACGAATCGTCATGGAGTGCCCATATGGCCACACTGCGCTCGCGACGCAACATGATCCAGCGATGGAGGGGTGCGACGCCCACGACACTATCGCGAGCATGAGCCGGCACGAAAGAGACGCGGCGTTGTACGGTGTCCGCGAAAGACGTCGATACACTCGAAGATACAGGATTGTGGTTTGGTGCGCGCCACGACGCATGAGAGGCAGGGGTCAGCACGAGCTGAAAATCCAGGCCGCCGCTAAGAAGAATGGGGACGCGGGAAGGTGAGGGCACGGGTCCGAGTTGCAGTGGCGGATCCATCGCCAGGGCACGAATATCATGCGCATGTAGACGCCTGGTACCAGTGTGGGCCCATGCATGCCCGACATGCGTGTATTCCACAACTTTTTGGTCGACGCCTGCACTGTACACGGCGCGCGCATCACTGCTGACACAGAGCGTTAGCACATCGGCACCAGCCGTATGGCTCTGAAAGGTGGCACCAGGTATAGGGATACGTGTGCGTGCATCAAAGAAGGTGACACGTCCAGTCGAGTCGCCCGTCACAAGTGTGCCGTCCCGCAGCACAGCGACGCTCCATACGATCGTGTGCTCCTGTCGATTCTTCAGCACAGTCAGGCGCGACCTCAGCTGGCCAGTCGGGACGTCCCAGACTGCCGCCGTCGAATTGCCGAGACCACCCAACAGATACGTATCATGCCAGGCGTCGTCGTTATCGTCGTCCGAGTCATTTGACGTGGTCATCTGGCGGCGCGGTGGACCCCATGCCAGACTCAGAATACGACTCGCCACGCGCGTCATGCGTGGTGCCACATGCATGCCTGTGCCCACATGCTCAAATGCGTCACCTGCAACGTCAATGAGGCGCACGACGCCATCTTCACACCCGATCGCGAGAAACTTGCCCGTGGGACTGGCAGCCATGCTCCAAATAGCACCACCATGAGAAGACAGTGTACGCGTTGGTGTCCTCGTGTCCGCAGCCTGTTGGCCTGTCAGAGATGAGGGCAAAAAGTGTTCAGAGACAATGCTACCGCCCGAAGTGCTAAACAGACGGAGGTGGGACGCTGACGCCGTGAAGGCAAGAGACTCGATTTTGTAATTCTCTTCACCCAACAAAGTCCACACAGGCGACCATCCCTGAGCAATCGAGCCAGATTGGCCCTCGCACCATGTGCACAGGTCAATGTTGCCATTGTCACGTCCGATCGCTAGCACAGATCGGCCAGCAGCAGCACTTTCCGTCCATGCGACCGGCGATAGTGCCAGCGCCGTGATAGCCGACGGACTCCAATCGACAAAGCGCACGCGGTGCACGGGCACACTGGCGCCCGGCTTGCTCACGTCCACGCTCATGCCGTGGTGGTTCGAGGGGCCGCGTCAGTCGATATGCACTGGACGAAGAAAAAAAAGTGGTATCACGTGATGCTCCTTCTTGCGCCGTGCGCGCCTGTGCCTTTTGCCGCCATGCAACAGGGCAAGACGGTGGTGATCAAGCTCGGCACATCGTCGATCCTATCCGATGTGTCGCTTGAGCCTAAAATACGGATTATGGCGTCCATTGTAGAAACAGTATCGCAGCTCCGACTGCGCGGTCACCGTGTCGTGCTAGTGTGTTCGGGAGCTATCGGTGTTGGGCGCGTACGCATGGGCATCAAAGAGCGGCCCCAGGAGCTAAGTGTGCGTCAGGCCCTCGCCGCGCTTGGACAACTTCGTCTCATGACGCTCTGGGAAAATCTGTTTGGGATGCTTGGCATCCATATAGCGCAGGTACTCTTGACGCGTGCGGACCTCGCAGATAGCCCACGCTATGTGAATGCTCGCGCCACACTCGAAACATTGCTGTCGGACAAGTTTAACGCAGTCCCCATTGTAAATGAGAATGATACCGTATCCGTGTTTGAAATGCGATTTGGCGATAATGACTCACTATCGGCTATTACAGCCGGCATCATTGACGCTGACTACCTGTTCCTGTGCACGGACGTTGATGGCCTGTATACAGACAACCCACGAGCCAACCCGGATGCCTTCAAATTGGATGTGATTCAGAATATGGACGAGGCTCGTCGCCTTACTTGCGTCAAGACGATGGGCTCATCGTTTGGTACGGGCGGTATGCAGACCAAGCTCGTGGCGGCAGAACTCGCCACGGCCGCAGGTATCGCCACCGTCATTCTCAATGGCGAGCATCCGGAAAATATGGCACACATTGTTGAGCAGGACATCGCGACGCAGGCTCTCAAGACGCCCCACATGCAGCTTCGCGACCCACCATGCACGCTATTCCTGCCCCATCAGCAGCGAATGCCTGCGCACAAATGGCGTATTCTCCATGCTATGCATCCATCCGGTGCGCTGATCATTGATCAAGGTGCCTATGAGCGCCTCTCCCGCAAAGAATCGGGCGGCCGACTCCTGCCGGTAGGCGTCATTGGTGTCGAAGGCAACTTTGACCGGTTGCAGGCTGTTCGTCTTAAAATATACAAGCAGTCCCCGACGGGAGAGCTACCAGAGACAGTGGAAGTGGGACGTGCCCTCACTAACTACACGTCCATCGAATGCGAGCGCATCAAGGGACTCCAAAGTGCACAAGTAGTGGAAGTCATTGGTGCTGTGGATACGATGTACATTACGGATCAGGCTGTGTTGTCCTTGCAAGCAGCTGCACCGACATGATATTTTAGCCAAGATAGTCCACGGTCTTGCCACCCATCGTCGACTGAGCTGGTGTAGCTCCGCCAGAAGCTGTGGGCGGCACGATCTCGCGCAGCTTTTCGCCCAGCTTGAGGGTGTTCCATTTAATCACACGCGGATCCTGGCGCAAGCGGTCATTCAGCACCTTGAGCGTTGGGGCGTTGGTATCGAACTGCATGAGCCAGTAATCGCCCGAATAGTGAAGCTGCTGGTGACGCTTGGCGCGCTGCGGCAAGGTCCGCTTGCCCCAGTATTGCACATTCCGCACAACACCACCATGGTCTAGCACGAGACGCGATGTGGTATGCACGAGGTCACGTAATGGGGCAGATTCGGCTTGTGCAATGGCCACGCAGAATAACTCGTAAAGTCTTTCGTTAGCACGGACAGACGTACGGCATGGCGTCGACGTGGACGATGAGGAAGAGAGCTACGGTTCCATCCTTCTTTTTACATCTTCGGTGAGCCTATTAGGTGCTACTTGTAACATCTTGGTGGAGGGAGAGACACAGCGTGAGAAGTTGAAGGCTCTCCTCGCCGCCATCCAAGAGGGCCTTGTCGGCAGCGCCCAGATGAAGAGCGCATTTCGTCTTTTGCCTGGCAGAAAGCATAGGGTGAGAAATGATATAGTCGTGTAACTGCAGCACCACCTGCAAGCTGGAGTAACCTTCGCGCACAATGTGATGCACAGCATCGTACACGGCGTCGAACGCGCTGCCCTGGACCATGAGTGTGGCCTCGTCATCCGTGTCGTAGGAAGGAACGGCCATAGTTTGCGCAAGTGACTTTATCACAGGCATCGGAACGATGCCGGCCAGCTCGCCCACAGTCGTAGACGACATGAGCCTTGCATCGTTACCACGTGCCGACACAAGACGCGCCAGGGACTGCAAATACGTAATGCTCCGACGCATATCACCATCAGACGTATGGATCAGCATCGACAGGATCTCAGGACTTATTTGCAAGCCCTCCGCTTGTGCAATATACTGGAGACGCGCCTCGGCACTTGATGCATCCAGGGGCTTGAAGCGGAACTTGCTGCATCGAGACGTAACAGGATCGATGATGCGCGACACGTAATTACAAATGAGGCAGAATCGGGTAATACGACTGTACTGCTCCATGATACGGCGTAATGCGCTTTGAGCGTCCTGCGTCATACTGTCAGCTTCGTCGAGAATCACAATTTTGAAAGGAGGCGAGGGGTAATCTGGATTCGGCGCCGAGACAGCAGCTCGTGCAAACGATTTAATCTTGTCACGAACAACAGCAATACCACGCTCATCCGAGGCATTCAGCTCGAGAACGCGCGAGCGCATCAATTCAGGTCTTGATGTAAGTCTTTCACGCATACATACCCAAATAGTTGACGAGCCAAAGCAAGAATCATCGACGTCTTTCCCGTGCCTGGTGGTCCATAAAACAGCATATGTGGGAGCTAGGGTAAGAGAATATGTCACGCACATTGGCAGACGATAGGGACCGACGCAGCACATTCACTGCATGCTGCTGTGATGAGACCTCATCTATAGTTTTGGGTCGACTGCTGTGAGCGAAGAAAAACGTACTATCGCTCAACCCACGGCTGGCTTTCAACCGACATGGCCGTCGTTATGAGAATTGCGTAAGCGTTGCGCGTCGTTTCGCGATGGGACTTCCAATTTACCTACTAGGTCCCGTTCTGAATATCAAATAGGCGCGTCGCGTCGCACCCCTCTTTCTCTTTATGGCCACGAAAGAGGCGACGCATTCGCCTTCGCCAAAGCGCAAAGCAGAGGATGCGCCAGAGCATGCTCGAGAAAAGCAGACCAAAAAGGCGCCATCTCTTGTGACATTGAAGAATACGCGCCTCTCTCTTCGGCAGAAAGCGGTCGGCTGGGATCGAACCATGCCCGTGTTACGAGCCGTATTGGCCTTTCAGTCGTTCTTCTCAGATAACCAAACGCATGTATTAACGGAAGTACCCACTGAGCATTTAGGTGTGATTGCCTCGTTGGCACAGGAAAGCGACAAGAATGAGGCAGAGTTGGCCAAGAGAATTCACGCCACGCTCCTTCCCGAGGGCAGTACAACCACAATACAGAACGGTGAAAATGTCGACGTGCTCAGTGTGACTGCGATTCAAAAAAGTCTGAATCATATTGCTGCGCGTGTAAATTATGGCATTGATCAGATGGGCGAAGAAACTGTGCCCACCTCTCTTCAACTCTGGCGTTGGGAGGTCCATGACATGAGTCTCTTGCCAAAAGAAAACCTGGATAAGCTGGTTGCCCGTCGACAAGAGCGCATACAAGCTAAGGAAGAAGCTCAGCAATTATTCGAAGCTCTGCCACATGAAAAGCAGCAGTCGCTGTTGTCGCCAAAGAAGCCATCGCGTACCAAGGCACGCGCGGTGGAACTTGATCCGCCCTCAGAAGATGCAGCACCGCCACCATCTTCTTCACCTGTTCATGTGGATATGCCCGAAGAATTGCCGAAACCTACACCCGTGCCCAGAGAGAAGTCGGAACGCACCAAGCTTCGCGAGTCACGACGTGCGGAGCGTCAAGCACGCGAAGAAAGACAAGAAAAAGACAAGCAGGCACAAGCACGTCTTTTCAATGCCTTTTTCCAGCAACCAGTCGCCAAATCAGTCACCAAGAAGGACGAAGAAAAGAACAAGACTGACTTTGAACTGACGTTTCCGCCTTGTGAATATAAGGACGTGGCTGAACCGAATCAATTTTATCATCCCGTGGATGACACGTTTCTTCAACAACTAGACGCGCGCAACGCATCGCCACAGGTGCTACTTGCAGAATTCCAACGAGCTTTTCGCAAACGTTCTGTTCGCCAAACGTCGAGTGGCATTCATCCTCCTGTGTGTGTGCGGGACATTATGAAGACGGTGACAGAGTCAGATGTGCTGGGCGGAAATGCAGAAGAACAAGCCAAGCGAAGTCTTGAGAAGCTCAATGATCGACATTTAGTGCCTATAAAACTTCTGCAATTCCATTTGGAGCGCCGGCCTGGTTGGGTCGGCACAAATACGCGTTCGTCAAATTTTATAACACCACGGAGGCCTTTTGGACAAGACCCACTCTCGATTGACTATACCTTCGATAGTGATGCCGAATGGGAGGACGTCGATGAAGGCGAAAATGTGGATGATGCGATGGATGACCGAGAAGAAGAGGCGGAGAGTGTTGCTTCCTCAGAGGAAGACTCGGAATTGGACGACTGGCTCGAAGACGACTTGGAAGAAGAGGATGCAGCGCCTATGGAAGAAGATACCATCTCTTCTTCACGCAGTGCACTCGTGCGTGAATCTCCTGTTTCGCACAAAACAAAGAAGAAGCTTAAATTGCTGGGACGTCGTTTTGACTCCAAGTTGGTGCCATATATAACGGGCCCACACTGGGAAACGACTTTGTCCGCAGCAAGTTATGAGAGCTTTGAGCCTTATCAGGTTCGTCTATTGAACGAGGCCCACGTCGGTCTCAACCCATTCACATTTGTTTCCACCACCTTGACAATTGCGGATGATGACAAGTCTTCTGACACTATACCTCAGGCTGCAACTACACCACCAGAATCGTCAACAATACAGAACAGTGTGCCGCCACGCACAACCAAGTTCTTATTTCCTGATACCCATATGCCAGAACTTGTTTCTAAGATTCATGGCTCCACGCGATCCAAACCGGCTCTCATTGAAGACTTGTGGGAATATTTTGCCCCCAGCATAAAAGGTGTGAGTAAAGCAGCTATTGAATCGCGGTTGCAAGAATGTGCCATACGCGAGAGTAAGAAACCGGGCGCAAAATGGATCATTAAGGAAGATAGCAAGCATTATATGGCCCCATAACCTTCTTCATAGAACCATAATGGTATCGACACTGTACATTGAGCACGCGTGCCTCCTGGGCCTCCCACAGCTTTGACTCTACTATGGTAGATATATGAGTTCCGATCCGAACTGAACCAGTTATACGGCAAGATGGCCGAGTGGTCTAAGGCGCAACGTTAAGGTTTCCTTAATTCACAAGCATTAGCTTCCGTTGTCTTCGGGCGTGGGTTCGAATCCCACTCTTGTCACACTTTTGCTGCACCTTCACGTGCGAGTCACTGTTCAACCCCGCGTAGGCTCGGCGCGCCCTTGACAATCATTTTTTCTCTACGTTACAATGTCGGAGCACCATTCTGACGCCACCATGACAGAATCAACGTTGCCGTACGTGTAATTGCGTAGCTCACTCACTGCCGACAGTGAAATGATTAACGAGTTAAATGCTGTTTTGGTACCTGATGAAGAGCTGGTCCGCATTCGTGAATTCAAAACGATGTTGGAAGAAGTCCAGGAGCGTCGAGATGCCGAGCGCTCCAAGTTTGAAGAAATCATTAAGCGTATGTTTGCACTTAATTCAACTGACGGAAAGAACTTGAAGCGTCCGTGTCGGAACTGCGCGAGAGTTCGACGCGTGCCTCTGCTGAATGGCGTTCCTTTGAGGAGCATGCCTCTATTATGAAAGGCATGGAGGATGAAAAGTTCGACTTAGCAAAGAAAATTAACGATCAAGAAGCTACTCTTTCGATGCTAGAGTCTGAGATTGAAGAGCTACGTCGGGAGAGTGAAGTCATGGAAAACTGGGACATTGAGGAGGAAGTCGGTATGGACCGAAATGTGTACGTATCCTAAAAATCTCACCCCAAACAGCCTTGCGCTGCAATTATTTCGCGGCATGGGATTTGTTCCACACCATGAAAACTATGAAGCTTCTGCGCCTATTACATCGCTCCTTGTGCGTTCAGCAAAGCGCAATGTCGCAGCATCATTTGATATTGATCATGAAGCATTGCATAATTCGGTGCAAGCCCGGTATGATCTGGCTGCTCGACTATGGGCTGCTGCCAACTAGGTAACACATTAATGAGGTCGGAATTGTATAATAGACAAAAGTGGACAAATTTTGAAATGTTGTAATCACGCGTGTTCACCTGTTGAGCAGTTCCACTTCGGCACGTTTGGACACTACGTCCACCAACGTATTGAGCATGCCAAAGACATCCTCGACCACTTCACCCAGAGGTTCATTTTACTGGCTCGCCATTCTCGCAGTATTTTTCGCTGTATTTGGCACTATTGTCAAATTCCTAGACAATAGGTTGCGGCATTTTTATATATTCGATCAGGCCCAACTGCATGATATTTCGCGAGCTGCTATTGCGAAGCACGGTAATGCAACTGACCTCATTTTTGATGAGATCGTGTCTGAGCTTAGGAAAGACCCAAAAATTGGCCCCACATTGAACAAACATTCTTTTCGGGACCACAACGAGTGGGTGTTCAACAACGCTGGTGGTGCCATGGGCTCGATGTACATCATTCATGCATCCATTACCGAGTACCTCATCTTTTTCGGTACGCCGATTGGAACAGAGGGTCATACCGGCCGACATACAGCGGATGATTACTTCCATATTCTTCAGGGTGAGCAGCTCGCGTTCCGTGCTGGAGATCTTACACCGGAGCGCTACCCCGCAGGCGCCATGCATTACTTGAAGCGCGGACAGGTCAAGCAGTACGTGATGCCAGAATCAGGATGTTGGGCTCTTGAACTTGCCCAAGGCTGGATCCCACCCATGCTGCCTTTCGGCATGGCTGACTCAGTGTTCTCCACGCTTGATCTGCCGACGTTCATGCATACGTGTGTGATCACTGGTCGCGAGATGATAGCAAATCTTCTTCGTGGTACGTATAATACAGATCTAACTATGGTACAGGAAAATTTTAAAGCGTTATCCATATACAGCATGTTTGCTCTTCTCACGAATTCGATGGCCGTGAAACGCGATGTAGATTCCGATAGCGGTCAGTGGGATGGAAATACCACCAAACAAACTCATGGAACCTTGAAACGTCATTCCATGCACCATTTGTCTCGTAAACAGAGGGAAGGCACCCGCGATACTGCACCTAACGAACGAGTTGATGCATACCACTGAAGCCGCATTGTTTACATAGGTATCCGTTAAGTATGTCATCCATGAACTAAAAACAGACAACATGCCGAACGTGAAGAAGAGAACACCAATGCATGGTCCGCTCCAATGTACGTGAAGAAATGGCGCTGTCCACCCAAAAATAAACAGACCGATGGGGACAAAAAAAATGGAGAATATACCTGAGCGAATGCGCAACTCAGGCGTATGTTGGTTCTGATCATACGCTCGCTTGTATTCTGAATTTTGAATCCACAAACCTACAATCAAGGTTGATAAGGTAAAGCCCGTGATTACTGCGAGATAGCAGTACGCCACTTGAACATTCGTGTAGCCGCGCACGTCGCCCCAAATAATCGGAAAGAATAGCAGCGAGCCATACAGCAAACCGTACAGCATAGAAGTGTAAAATGTCACAACAATGACTAGAGGTTCTTCGAAAAGCAGGATCCATGGCACAGGCAGAGATTCCGCTATTTGGGAGACAACCACCGTCCACAATGCCAAGTCGGGTATCTTGTGTCTGATATGATGCAGCTCTCGATGAATCCAAGAGTGATGATGCTTTTTTTCATCATACACCTCTCGATCCCGTTCAATTTTGCGCTGGATGAGGACTGGGGCATATGTTTCTGGAACAGTGAATGTATATAGCACAAGGCACACAAAAGAGGCGATCGGCGCTGAGCGTAAATTCCATTTCCATGTAGAGTCACGCACAACAACTGTTCCAAGAAGAGCAGCGCAAGGGGGTCCAATGAAAGTAAAGTAACGAAATAGGGTATTGTAGGGGGTTCGTTCACGCTCTGTTGTCATGTCAATGATGCTCCCTGCGACGTTAGAAAATGTGGTGGCACCGACAGCACCACCAAAAAAACGACAGATGATCAAACCAGATATGTGCATGGAAAGGCATAAGCCAAGATTAAAAAGAACCATACCGACCAATGACACCAGGAATACAGGCCGACGACCCACCACTTGGCTCATGGGACCCCATAGCAATGACCCCACCGCTATGCCAAACATGTACATACCCGTACCCAAGTCTGCCACTTCTCGGCTCATTGTCACATCATGTAACATCGCCTTGATGCTAGGGGAATATATACCAGAAATGTAGGTGTTGACAAACACCATGAACATAAATATGGTATTCACGTAGACCTTTCGTGGCACGGACCAGCGCTTGGGATCTTGGCCATCAGGTAAGTCGACAGCTGGCTTGAATGGAATATCTTGTTCCATAGATGTATGTGATGCCTCTTCATCTCCCACAGCTTCTTCGTTTGCCATAGAGGTAGTCGTTGCGCCGCAACGTGCGCAAGTAGCGGAAATGTGTCCCCCTTGTCACAAATAAGCTCCACTTTGCGCTCACTATGGATCTATCGCAGCACGGGGGATTTACGCGCGTCAGCACTAAATAGGAATAAGGAAACTAGGTTATTTTTCGCTGTTCTTGGCATGCTCGGATATATTAGATGGCAGCGTTGATCGAGCCTGGGCTATCAAGTCCATATAGGCATGCTGATTCGCTCTAAGCCAAGCTTTTGCATGCTTTTCTGTCGGCACATTTTTTGCGCTCATTTCACCCTGCGAACGCTCCCATTGCACAAGTTGCTTTCGAAGAGATGGTAAAGAGGCTCTGAGAGCGGGTGCCGCATCAAGATTTGCATTGTATAGGTTTACCCAATGTCGATGCCGCTCGACCATGCGGTCCTTATTCCCATTCGTCGGAAGCTGGAGTGCCTGGGTCAGTAGTGGTTTGTACGAACTTCAAGAAGTTTGCGCATGTCACGCTCCGTTTTTAATTGGTACTGCGGTCGAGTGAGTCGCTTTTCGGTTGAGTGCGTTACAGGTGACGACGCGCGAAGCCAATGGTCCATGGTGGGAGGTCCTGGGTCTTCTGTCCCACACCCTCGATCTAAATGCGCATTTATTGCGACTGCATCGAATTCGCGTTGACAGATAGGACATTGTACAATCGTACCTGCATCCAATGCACGATAGTCCTGGTCCTCATCAGGCGTGCCACGCACACGCTTGCGAGATCTCGCCAAAATTTCATGAGGCTCCTCATTCGCTTTCGCATCTTCCATTTCAGACTTCTTTGACTCGAGCTCCTGCATCTTTTGCCATTGTCTCATGAGAAAAGACCGAGTATGTCGCCAGTGGTTTGAAGCCGCTTCGAGAACAGGTTGTATCACAAGTTCGGAGTCATATGCCTTCTTCTGACGACAATTTGGACAAAACGCTCCCGCACCACCAGGCTGGTTGATGTGCATACGTATACAAGAAGAGCAATATACATGCGCGCATTCACGAAAAGCCACGGGTGCACGAAAAATATCCTGGCAAGGTTAAAATGACGTACGTACAAAGCACAAGCCGCATCGGAGCGTCATATCCAAGTGACGCAGCTCCGACCAGCTACCAGTCCAGTCTGACGGGTCACTTACGTCCTGCAGCAGTGCTTCATCCATGCGGCAGCTAAACAGAAAATCGAGTCGCGCCGCTCGCGGCAAGGGTGGAGGTTATGAACTTGTATTACACATTCGTTACGGCAGCCGTAGGAATATCAAGTACTACATCTAAGCATGGTGTCGTAGACGTTCATGACGAAGCATGGCGTCCTTTCGAGAAAAGCTTGCACCACAAATGCGGCATGTCCACTCAAGGTCAGAAAGGGCCTTTTCGACATCGACTTCCTTACCAAGGACAACACACTGGTCTACTTTGAGCACCCCCTCTTTCACGAGCTGTGCTTCTTCACGTACATGGAGCGTGATGCGGTGACGCGCAAGGTCGTACATGCGATGGAAAACGGTACCGCACATTTGGCGCGTCACGGGCGACACATACTCACAGCGAATGACGGAGCCTGAAGCAGGAGGTGATGCATTCCGACGAGGCAGTCCATGCGATGTTGGCGAAGTGCTTAGTGAGTGGTAGGAACCCGATCCATGCGTCTTGTTATGACCAGAAATGGTGCGTGGAGGACGTCCGCGTCGCGGCACTGAACGCGAAACAGGCTGTGCAACATGATGCGTCTGCTCGTAATCCGAGTCGCCGTCTCCTTCTCCGTCCGGGCTAGAAGATTCAGAAGAGGGAGGACCCATGGCAACCGAAGAGGCTTCCTTTTCTTCCTGTCGAAGATTGCGACTAGATGAACGACGCGGTCGAATGGCAGGCTGCGCAGGTGACGATGGAGAAAGCTGTGTATCGGGGGTAGGGTCTACCACCTGAGCTGTGCGCCGAATGGAGGGACTCCTATTACCCGCGGCATCCTGTCCGCCTGCCTCACTCTCAGATACACTCATGGATACGGCCGAGCTGCGCCTTGATTCGCTGTCTGTGCTCATATTTGTACTCATAGCACTGCCTTGGCTGCTAGCGGGCATAAAGCCATAAGCACCCATGGCACCTGATCCATCACGATACATTGCTTGATGAGGGGTATATGAAGAAAATCTCGATGTCTGTGGTGTTTTGTGGACGCGCTCCGAGTCATCTTCCGACTCGCTCGAGGTCGACACCGTAGAAAAGACAGGACCGACAGAGGGCCACACAGTCTCCGAATCACGAAAAGGTTGAGTCCGCATCGTTTCATCTGTCGGGACACTGCCAAACATGGCTTGGCTCCATTGCTGGAGCAGCTGCTCATTTGGTACAGTTGTTCCAAGACTCGCGCCATTGACCAACGGCCTTTCATCCTCATCATCTTCCTCTTCTGTACTCGAGCCAGTTTCAATACCGGATGATACACCACATGGAGCTTTCCAAAGACCGTCTTCGGTCGTAGGTGCTGCTGGGAACAAGGGAGCTGTATCGACCAAGGCAGGCGGCTCTTTGAGTTTCGCAGGCGGCGTCGTTGCCTCATTGTAGTCAAGATGCAAGTCGCGTGGAGATACAGTAAGCTTGTCGTTGGGCTGAGCATGCTGCAGACCCATCGCCTCGTTCGTCGAACGCAACATGTCTGGATGCATGATCATGGATGGCACGGGCGCATTACCTCCATGTGTGCTCCAGTATGAGCGCCAGAGCTGCATGTTGGAATGGGGGTCATTTTCTGGCGATTTCAAAAACAAAGAAGCTGTAGCTGCATTCATGTCATTATTTTGAGGCGGTTGCTGTGACATGGGCGTAGTCGGTGATGCTTGTTTCTCCTGCGGCAAGCGTGGAAATAAAGGTGCCATTTTTGGAGTTGTCCGCTGGTGTGCATCTGCCGATCCATGAAGTGATAAAAGATCCAACGGTGTACCAAGTGTACCACTAGAAGGCTGTTTTGGCGGTGTAGCATCAGGCGATACATTTTCCAAGGTCACTGGTGACACGCGCGACACATTTTCGGAGGAGCTTTGGGACTGGGTTGGATCATTAGGCGCATAAAATTGCGCCTCTTCAAACAAGGGCGACGCATCTGCCAACTGTCCCCGATGCTGCTGGAATGAAGGCCTGCTGAATGGTGACGCAATAGGGTAGTTCACATCTCTTTCTTGGTCGTCATACAAGATGAAATCACCCGCTTGCATTGTGCGTTCAGCGACTCCTCGAGAAAAAAAGCGACTGAATGCAAATACCTTGTCTTGAGTATATATTCAATGCTGCGACAGTCGTCTTGTATGCTCGTCTCGGATATGCAATGACCGGCCTTGGCAAAATTGTTGAGCGTCATATTTCATGGCTGGTGCCCGTCGACGCTCGCATCTCGGCCGATCCGGCGCATCCAAATATTTTTCTGCGCTCTTAGGCGTCCGTGCGCAGCGGCCCCAGCAGCGACGAGGCAGCGACACAAGGCATCAATGACCTGGCAGCGTGGCAGTGTAGTCATGTTTTGGGCATCATGCCACCAAAGCAGAGTTCCAAGGTACTCATTGAGCCGATTCCTTTAACAGCAACGACCGTCGATATTGTGCGTCTCCTACACCCACTGCAAGTAGAGAGCGTGTCTATCACAGTACAGGGAGGAAAAGGCACGGCAACGGTGCTCTTGTCGAGTACAGATGATGCGAAAAGTGCATGCAGAATATCGAGTGGTGTTATCTTGGGACAATCTGTGCGAATTCGAAGTATGGATGAAGGGTTTCGATCGACACTGCTGCAGCCCTCCTGGGCCACGGTGGCCAAAAGCGCCGGTCAAGAGGCAGATTATGAGCATAATGGGTATCGCAACTTGTATGTACTCAATTTGCCACTCGAAGTATCAGCCATTGAACTAAATGAGCTGTTTGGAAGGTTTGGGCGCGTCGTACACAGTGTGATTCTGGCCATGCTCGACACTCAGGCGCGTCGGCGAGGCTTTATTGATATGGATACACCTGAAAGTGCACAAGCTGCGATGCATGCACTAAATGGTCATATCTGGCATGGCTACCCGATTGAAGTGTCATATGCACTCGTACAAAGAAGTGATGGTTCTCTGGATGATAATAAGATGTCGGTATTCACTCCCATGGTCCTTCTGCAAGGTCTTTTGCCTGCAGCCACGATCGATGCAGACGACGTGCGCCTGCTTGTCGAACCACATGGTCGCATTGTTGATATAGATTTTCCTGCAAATCTGGCTGGCGACTCGACGTTTTCTGTGCGTCTAACTATGGGCTCAGGTCAAGATGCTTACAATGTGTGCAATGCCCTGAATGACACTGACGTAAACGGTCAGCATTTACAGGCGGATCGTATCAAGTTCTCACCATAGCTATATTTTTCGTGCACTATGTACCTTTCTCGTCAAAGGATGTACAAACGTGGTATACAAAACATCATGCCAACGTCCTTAATCACATTTGCGACTGGAGGGGGGCAACAACCGGGTACATCAAACCCGGTGGGGGTCGCTGTACCCCAACCAATGGCATCTGAGTACCATGGAAGGGTAAGGAACTCAATTCTTCGGCCAGTCGTTGATAGGCTCGCACTTGCAAAAGGTCATTGGCTTGCAAGAGTTCGGACACAGCCTGTGCAAAGCTAGCCTGAGTCTCTGTATCCAGTGCGGGGCTAAGCAGAGCACGGCCAACCAAAAGAACACCGTGGACAGGATCAAGAAGTACTTCCTCGAGCACTTGGAAGCGAGGCGCATCAAATAGCGCATTAAGAAGCAGGTGAGCGGATTCCAAATCGTCCGCCTGCATCATGATACGCAACACGATGCCTGATGCCAGCTTGTGTGTACACAACAGCGGCATGTACGGTATAAAGCGCGGGGCGATGAGCTGAGAGATACCTGTCATGCCTGACGATTCAAAAAGCCATGTAAGCAAGAGTGTGCCATTGGACGACGTCGAGAGGGGGACACAGTGCAGAATAATCGCCAAAGCCACGCGCTTAATGTGCTTCCGAGGCATATCAGGGTGCTCAAGACACGTACGCATGCTGCGAGCACCAAAACGACCTTGAGCAATTTCCCAGCATCGATCCACCATGGCGTCCATAATAAAATCAGCCTTGGGAAAACCAAAGGGCAACACGCACTGCACAACATAATTCCCGAACTGATCTAGGAGCAGCGATGGCACGTACGGCTGCATATGCATGGTAATCAGGTCTTGCTGCTTCTCTGTTCGAACACAGTCAATAATTTTTTGAGCCGCCCATGTTCCATTTTTGTGCGTACCGAGAGAAGCGAGATGTGGCGCGAGTCTTTCGAGCATCTCTGTCTTGACCGTCTCAGAGCACTGTTCAAAGAAACGCTGAACGACCGTATTGCCGATATAGTTGCGCGCGAGATCCACGATCACCGAGAGCTGCTCACGCGCGACGTTATCGACTTCTTCTTGGCTCAACTGATGCGACTCGAGCGTCTTGCGCAGTTCACGATACTTGGCATGGTCCATACGTCGACTGGCACGACCGCCATCTGCAGGCATTGGTATATTTATTGCGTACGTATGCTCCACGGGTGAGTCCATCGTCTGCATTTCAGGATCTTCGCCCTGTTGAAAGTGAAGCGACTTTAGCAGGGCTTTCTGCGTCTCAGAATCTGGCGCAGGTGAAAGATCTGAGGGTAATGGTACACCCCCCTTGTCACTGCTAGGCACCATAGTTCCAGAACCACCAACACGCATAGCACGCGGTTGCCGACGAGGCCATATCTTCTCCTCCGGCACGGAAAACACGGATAGCGGCCAGGTGCCACCAAAAGGCAAGCTGCCATTGAGCTGCAAAGCCATACGAGCCTCATCCACACCGTTGTACGTGATTTGCGAGACATTAGCTTTCGAAGAAATATGCTCGATGGGTCCAGCGATACTGAAAAGATGCATCAAGTCAGCGTGAGTTATGCCAGGCGGTAAGGGCGATACCTCTACGACACGCGTGCTGATCTGCTCGCCCTCAATGGCGCTATCGGGTAATGCACCAGAGTTTGCCAAAAATTGAGGCAATACCGTTTGATCACTGAGGCATTCCATCAAATAGGCGCCAATAAACGTGGCGCCCGCTTCAGCTGCCTGTTCGGCGTGCGAAGGCTCTTCGAATTGAACAAGCGCAGCACCATGCTGAGGAAATAGTAAAATATCTTTTATTAGACCATACGGCTCAAACAACCGAAGAAGCAGCCGGGTGGATACTTGTGTACTTAACCGCGTTATACATAAGTAGCATTCTTCCGAGTCTTTGCGCGTTGAGCCGGAGAGCAAATGCATCGAATTGCTTCGAAGTCGCGTGGCATGTGCATCCGATGACATTAAACCAAATGCACGCTGAAGCTCAGTCTCCGTTCGCTGCCGCCCGTCAGGCCCACTCATCGCTGCGATGGTACCAGACCTCGCACGACCATAGCCGGGAGCACGGGAAATAAGCGGTGGCGCAGGACTCAAAGCTGCAGCGACAGAAGGCGCAGTTGGAGCAACCTGGGACGGCCCTTGTGGGTGCAAGAAGCGATGCGTGCTCAATGGGATCGAGTCATTATATCCCATAGTCATCATGGCAGCATCTGTTCGTGCGCGATCCCGAGGCAAGGGAGGGATGCGCGGCTCATCACTTAAGCCCAAATAGTCCAATGTCTTGGCTAGTGAATTTTCCTGCGTCTGTCCAAGAGCATCTGTTTCATCATTTCCAGTAAAAAAAGGGAATCCGTTATTATCGTTAAGTGACGATATACCAAGATGCTCTGTACTACCAATGGGGGCCTGACTGCTCTGCTCCTTTAGACCAGTGATTGGCACACCCGGTGCGGTCGCATCAAACCTTGAGGGCAAGGTGCCCGCACGAGCGCGACCGCGAGGCTGACTCGATCCTGCTGCTATTCCCGTGTCGAATGTGGACAGGCTGGGGCGTGAGTCAAATGAGGGGATTGTGGACAAAGAGCTCGTAGCTGCATGTCGTCCACGCGACATTGTCATTATGGGCTGCATCTCACGTAAAGGCAAGTCTTGCATACTAGGGAAGCCGAGTGTCGGCATGAAATCCTCATTGGATAAGGTCGTAGCAGCATTCGTACTCGGCGTGGAACGCCACATAGGGGTCGAAGACCAAGTTCCCGCAGATGCACTTCCAGAACCAGACGCAGTATCGTGCGCACTCATTCGGCAGTGACTCTGTCTCTGCGAGATACAAGTTGCTTACTGAGACGCGCGCGGCCGTGCAAGGGTCCTCTTTTCCAGATCGAAGCTGGATCGTTCGTCCGATTAGGCGTATGCCAGGTTGTCAGCTTGGCTTACGTAGTACTCCGACGTAAGCCCCTGCTGGTCTGCCAGGTCTGTGACTAGCCAACCAGCGGTTTGGTGCACCAACGCCTGAGTCAGCGCGCGGCGGTGCCCTTCGGCCGAGTAAATGCGAGAGCGCAGGTAGGGCGGGCATCGGGGGCATTTGGCGGAATCGGGCGTCGTTAGTCCCGCTTGCGTAACATTCTGGGGCGTTCATCTTTCAATTTTTCTTCTGCACCACCAAACGAATTATTGCTCCCTTTGGCGTGTGAGTCGTCTGGACACGAGCTGTTGAGCAACTGTTTGTGTCCCCATTGCGTGCTAGTCCATTGCACCATTCTTGTGGCTAGCGTGTGTGGACCACGCCCTTCAGCGCGCCTATCTCTGACCAAGAGTCACGGTAGAGCCGGCGTTGGTGGCGTTGCATACATTTACAACTCTCAAGACAGTTGCCACCACATTCTGCGCGCTTCATGATTAAAGAAGCTGAACAAATAGAGACGGATGCGCCTCGTCGTGCCGTTCGGTCGCGAAAGCTACCTAGCTGGTTGCGTTCGCCGTCTCCCACGCCCTTGTCTACACCACGACCCCCCACTGACCCCACCCAAAAAGCTCCCTTACATCTGGAAACCACCAACAAACTTGTAAGCCCACCTATCAATCCTGAAGAAACACATGCCACTGGCCCCGGTAAGCGGATACGCCGTCCCAACTCAATGTACAAGCCTCCTGAGGCTCTCACAGCTGATTCCAAGCGTGTCTCACCACCCAATACAGTACCTAAATGCAAATCTACGCCCACTTCATCTTCCATGCGTCCAAAATCCAAAAGCTATATTAAATCTGAAGAGAGTTCGGATTCTCCAACGTCTACTCGCATAACTCTTCGTTTCTCTTCTCGCAGCCCCCAGCCCTCTACCAATGATTTGCAAATGCCTCCAACATTTACAAGACGTGGTGAACGTATAACGGAACCCAATCGGCGTCGTCAGTCTAACAATGGTACGGCCACCAATGAAACTTACATGTCAGGCATCATGAGCCCGAAGCCCGTACGCACGGCTGCCGGAATTGGGCGAGTAGGCCCTGCTCCAGTATCTGACGACGATGATGACGACGATGGCGATGAAAATGAAGTGGATGAGCTCGCTAGGAATGCACTGCACGTCGAATTCGCCGAACGCGCATGGTCTGTTTCCGTACAAGATGCACCCAAATCGGGCGCGCATGCGGTTGCCGCTTCCGCTCCAGATGTCGAGTCAGATGGTGATGATGATAATGACTTTCACCGTACGATGCTACTGGATGCTGAGTTGGATATGCTGACTCGCGTCGATTCACCAAAAGGCAGTGAATACGACGGCCCTTTGACAGATGGCCACATGACTACGCCTGCCTCCCCGGGATCGAGAGATTCACCTTCTTGCACGCGGAGCTGCTCGCCCACATCAGATGAAAACAAAGACACTGTGTTTGTGCATGCGCTCCCAGTTCCTCATTCCCGGTCATCTGAGTCTGGAGCTCATGCCGGCTCGATTACCCTATCGTTGCCTTATGAATTTGCGCCTGGCATGCACCATGACCCTTTGCAACATGAAGCTGCATTGGCATCACCTATATTGGATGCGCATGGTGACACGCCACTCACGCCTGTGCACACAATAACGGCTGCAGAGCTTGCAGAGAAATCTGACAAAGAAGACGACAAGAATATCTTACCATCACTCGTTGCCCCGTCCCTTCCATCGGATTTATCGCGTGTTTCGCCCGCATCGATACCGCGCTCACCCGATGCACTGATGGCCAGCACGATGACGGGTGTTGATGCCGCCGGAAGCGCAAGTGCGAATGGTGATTTGGACAGCCTGCCAGCTGCCCCCCTTCTAGAAGATGCATTTGAGTCATCTGACCCATCTCCTACACCACGTGAGGATATCATACCCAGGTCTGAGATTTGGCTCGATACAAATTCGTCCATGAAATTGCCGTTGCGTGATGATGCAGACATGGAGCCCCTATTCAATGCACCAGATAAGATTATGGCTTTGACTGATCTTGATCGTGCTTGGGGTTCGCCAGAGAATCTCGAACCAACTACATGTCCCATGAATGACCGTAAGAGATCTACGCGCAGCACACGTCCACAATCGAAGCGGCGTCATTCTGGCAATGCATCGACATGCGCTACCTATCCGCGCAGTCACTCGACACGTCTGCGAAGCCGCGCTTTGTGACGTCCGCGCACTCTTGTATTGTATTGTAGCGCCATAAGGGCCATATTGTGAAGGAATTAAAAATACCAATATTAGCATCATACATACATAACCGCAACTTTCTACAGTGGTAACGTAACCGAGGGCGTGGTATCTGCACGCCTCAACAATCGGTTTGCTATTGTGGCTCGCTGCTGAGGCTGAGGCAGGTCCATTAAAGCAGGCCGTCCTGACCGTGCCACAGCACATGGTGAATCTGTCGTGCTACCATCAAACGACGAATCACACGATGAATAGCTTACATCACGCGCCAAATCAGGTGGCGCCAACGAGGATACTTTTCCAAAGGCGGGTATATGGCCCATTCGATGCTGAGCTGCTGTCGTGCTGCCACTTTCGGTCTTCGCAGCAGTAGTCACTTCTGTTGGTGAGAAACGAGGCGGCGAGCCTGTCACGGTCGGCAGCGGCAGCGAGGGCATAAGGCTCGGTGCGCGGCGCATGCTCCTTATGGGCGCAGCTGCCGTGCCAGCCATCTGACCGTCCCCATAAGCAAAGCTGCGGTTACGCGAAAACTGGCGGCGAAAACCAGATAACTCGGAGGAGCGCTTGCGTAAGTAGCGGGGATCATCCATGCCAACATAAGCTCTTGGCTCACACATCTCCGGACACGTTCGGAAGAATTCAGCATAGCCACCCTGAAGAATGTACATGTCGGGAAAATGGCATTTTGGATAGTCGTTGGAAAGTGAGCGGTCAGCTTGGCGTAGTGCCAATGCCAAGCTGGGGCCCCGTTTAAAACTGAACTCACAGTGGAAAATGAGAACGAATTTGCGTGTGCTGCCTTGTTCATCGGGATAACCACTTTGTGTTCGGGGAGGAAGAGCATGTTCTGCATGCAGACCAGAACCAGGCGTGAGGAAATGCTGTTGGATCTGCTCAATCGAATTAAGGTTGATCGACCCTGCAATGTGTCCTCCTTCGTGTTCATACGCGAAGCGACAGTCGACAATTTGAAAGCCAGAAACACGATCATCGAAATGGCCTTTCATTAGATCCCGAACTGTTTGGCAAGATATGCGCATAAGACCGTCACTCTTTACAGGGAAACACGGTAAAACTTTATGTTCGATCTCGTTTGTACCAAATCCGGGCACGATGTGGGACAGTGCTGCAGAGGGTAAAGGAGGCACGTTTTCCTTCGATATGAGTGCATCGTTGGTTGTTTTCGTGCGCCTAGGCCCAGAAAGCGAGCTCCGCCGCACAGACGACCGCACAGGCGATCCGGTCTGGACAGGCCCATCTTCACTGGGTTCATCGAGCATGATGGGGTCTGCGTTGAAACTTGCCGATGGCGGTGGCGCCCGCACTTCTGGCAAGGGTACCGTGGAAGCATGATATCGTTTGCCCCAGTTCTGGTCAGTAGAAGTGAGACTCGGAGATGAAACAGGTGAAGAAGGAACGGCACTGACCATACTGACATGAGGTGACTGGGGATCAAAGAAGTAATTCGCCATGGGAGAAACAGATTTCGCTGGCTGCGGGGGCGCCAGAAATGAATCACTTGCAGTACTGTCGTCCGCCGTCAGCCGGTCGGGGAGTGCCGTATCTGTGGGTGAAACAGAAGTAGGATCTTCTGCATCCGCCGTGTTCCAATCCATTTCTGTTTTTTTCCACCACAATAAATCCTGTTTCTGTTAGCATGCACTGTACATACACTTTGCGTCCGTGTGTGCAGCCGTGACTTATTTTGTACGGGGACTCGGCTCTTATTTTCATCAAATAATACGCAGCGCTCAGGGCCATCTGTCTCAAACGATGCGTCTTGCAGCTGACTTGTAGATGCTAAACGCTTTTTTGGAGGCCGCCGATAGTCCGGGCTATCCGGTGATGATGGGCGTGACATCAGGTTCGAATAATGTCCAAGAGTAGGCATAGAATACCGCATCGTACCACTGTCACGTCCCAAAAGAGAGACAGAGGAAGGCTGAATGGGCCGAAAAGCGGTGGGAGTCTTGCCTGCAGGTGGCTCCATGATAACGGCTGGTGATGATATCTCCATTGCATGGGGTGAGCTGTCAGGTATGCCGCGGCATGGTATAGAAGAAATGTGTGCAAATGTGGATGGTACAGATGTAGGCACTACAAAGCCTTCTTCTGCTGTTACAGCAAACGGATCATCCAAATGTATCCCCATAGCTGACTGAGTTGAGGCACGCGCCCGTCGCATAGAGCGATGAGGGCTGTCGAGTGACGAAATCGACATAGATGAGCCAAATGAGCGGTCGAGGTCATTTATAAGAGAACCATCGCGCGAAAGATTTGCAGGAGAGGAGGGGCGCAAAGTAGGTGCATCATTACCCCAACCTGCGGGTGCAGGCATGATTTTACTTGGGAACTGGAGCGATGATGACATTCTTTTTCAAAGAATGTATACTGCCTGAGCGCGATTGCACAAGTCCCGCGCAAATTTATATGTTTGAAGCGGCGTACGAACAAAGGAAATGCTAACACCGAGAACGTGCGACTCTCCCCGCGCCTCAGATGAGTGAATGATACAAAGGTCTTTCTCCCGCCGAAAGGAAAACTCACCTAGCCCCGACAAGGAAACAACACTTGTCTCAGTATCTACGCGCGCGCACCAACCAATCGCACACAATTATCCAAGCCAAATCGCGTATTCTTAGTCATCCATCATATTTATGTGACCCATGGTCTAGCATAAGCGTGCTCGAGACAGCCAGCGGTCGGCCCCTGCCTCCACGAGGCTGCAGAATTTTTTTTGTCGTAATCCATTGCTGATTTTCTCGTCACTTGCATGTCGAATACGCTGGCGTTGTTCTGGAACCTCGCCGCGACAGATCGCGAGGCGCGTATAGATGCATCAAATGAGCTTGTTAGCACATTGCTGCAACAATCTTCTGACATTGGCTTAGTTGATGATACTAAGCTTATGGAATCACCGTTGTCAGAACAAGTCACTGACGATGAAATGGCAGGCGCAGAACAACGCATCGACGATGCCAATACGCAAGACGTGAGTTATGCGATACGCCGACTTGTGCGTGGTCTTGCAAGTCCGCGTGAGAATGCACGCATTGGATTCGCTGTGGCACTGAGTGGGTTATTGTCACACTTAAAAACAGTATCTGCCAACGATGTTCTTGTGCTCCTTCTCAAGTATAGCGTGGTGCGTGGTAACATGAATGGTCAAGAAGTACGTGATTTACAATTTGCGCGCCTATTCGGTATCTATGCTCTCGTGCGCTCGCGACTCTTGTACCGTGCGTCCCTTAGCACGTTTCAACGTGCTTTTCATATCTTGGTGCAAGTTGCCTCGTACAAGTCCTGGCTTAGTGAGCCCTGCGGATGGGTCCTCACTGAGCTCGTCGAACCTTTAGCCCGCAATGATCCTGATCGCCCATCTTGGGCTGACGGCGCGCTCGGATGGATCGCTGATCAACTAAGCTCACATCGTTCCCTTTCGCCTGAAACATTGGCGCTTGCCCTTCAAGTTACGCAAATGGATCCCACTTTGAAGCTGGGCGAACGTATGATACCACCCTTCAAGACGCCTAATTTTCTCGCATCGGCCAACCTGCCTGTTCTTGCATCTGTGCTCCGCGAAGCTTCACCTATGCATTGGCAGCCAGACACACCAGTTCCCAAAGCTGGTTCCTGGTCAACAAAGCTGCCATTCGTTTGGGATAGGCTACTGAGTCTGTATTTGAATGACAAATTGCCAGAGGGTGCAGCGCCGTTTGCCGACTTCTTCCGTGTTGTCGTTGATGAGTCGCTTTTTGCTCCCCAAGCATCACCAGAGCGCAAATCATGGGGGTTTCAGGTGCTTCACCGCACGCTTGCCCATGCGTCTGAAGATGTACTTCCCTTCTTATTCACACCACATGTCATGCGTACATGGGTGAATCAGCTCTCTGTGCCTGACCGCTTGCTTCACAGCATGGCGCAAAAAACAGTCTCGCTTGTAGGAGAAGCGGTGAAGCGTAGTCCTACAGCGGGTATCGCCCTAGTGACGCAACTTACGGGTGAACACGGCCGCCAGAACTTTGATCGTGTAACACATACCAAAACCATCGAGTCGATTCTTTCGTCTCTTGACGAAGAAGGCTTACAGCGCTATTTGGCATACCTGCGAGACGTTATATATGCACCGACCTCTGTCGCGCCTGAGGACGCAAAAAGTATTGCCATGCAGCGCCAAAGCGCATGCGATCAAATGCTGGGACTTGTCCGCAGCCATCTCGTGCAGTCTTCGAGCGGCTGGGTACGTGATGTGCTGATCTTTTTTGCTGGGCATGGCTACTACGCTGTTAAGAACCCCCCCAAAGGACCATGGAGTGGTATTCTGCAGGTACCCACTGTGCCATTCACTGATACTCTTCGGGAAGTATGCCGCTCTAGACTCCAGGCATGCCTTATTGAGCTAAGCGAGCCAGATGAGCGCGGCACACCATGGTGTTTGGCCGTGATGGATATGCTTGATACCATGGAAAAAGATCACAAGCATTTTACTACTACGGCTAGGCCAATCGCGCAGGAAAGGATTCAGCGGGCTAAGAGCATGCTACACCAGATGCGAAACGCATTTAAGAAAGAAAAGAATGAGATACGCAAGATGCATTTACGTGCATTCGAAGTTCTTTTAGCGTCTGTGCTTCTGGTAACCTTTGAGGATAACGATGATGCACCTGATATGGTAGAGCCTGTCGTCGATGCAGCCAAGCTTCTATTTTTTGACGACAAGGCTTCGCAGCGTGAAGTGGATGGGATGGAACTACTCACCGATGCACTTATTGGTCTACTAGAGATCTCGTCAGCCTTTCTGCGATCCATGACGATTCAGGTATTTTCTGCTTTCAGCAGTTCTATGACCCGAGCCAGTTTAAACCACCTTGTTGATCAGCTTGGTATGGGCGAAAACGAAGATGCGGAGGATGATGAGATAAAAGATGCGAAAGATGACGGAGACGACGACGACGACGAAGAAGAAGAAGATGATGATGAAGATGAAGAAGAAGAAGAAGAAGATGATGATGATGATGATGATGACGAAGAGGGGGATGAAGAAGACATGGACGACTCTGATGTGGATCCTGTTCTTCGCTCACGCGTAGAGGAAGCATTCCGGTCTACCGGCATGATGGATGATGACGACGACGACGAACAAGATGCGGTTATGGATGACGACCAGATGGCTCAACTTGATGACAAGCTGGCCGAAATCTTCCAACAGCACACGTCGTCGAAGCGTAAGGAGCGTGAATGGATCCAACGTGACACGGCCTTGTTTCACAACAAGATTCTTGATCTTCTAGACATATACGCCAAAGAGCAAAGCGGAAATATCCACGTGCTTCGTCTTGTCACACCCCTTTTGGCGCTGGCGCGCGGTTCTGGCGACACGAGCCAGCAAGTGGCCAATCGCGCGAGTCAGATTCTTCGACAGCGTCTTTGCAAGTCGAAAGACCTGCCGCATGGTGATAACTGGGACGTGGATGAAGTCGTTAGTGAGCTCAAAGATACACATGAGCTCTTGCGTACGTCCCAAGATGCCAAGCTCGCAGACTTGGCAGCTGCCGTGAGTCATCTATATACCAAGGTGCTTGTTCGTCATGGGCACGTCCACGAAACAGCAGACGTTTTCAAGAATACGCTTGATGATTTTTTGGAGCGCAAGTCGTCCCCGATCCGTCCGGCTTTTTTGATCGAAGCGATTCGGCGATACCCCGAACTGAGCTGGGGCTTGCGCCAGGCATTGCTGCAAGGCTGCCGCGTCTCCAAGGCGGCGCGCGCCTTCCGACAAGTTCAAGTGTTCACCATGCTCCAAGTCTTGCTGCAACAGCAGCAGCATGAAGATATGCGCCAGGCGGACATGGAGGAGATCTTGTCTTTCATCGAACAAGTCCGTACTGTGGTGGTGGACACGGTCCAAGCAGCCGTCTCACTGGGTGATGACAATGCAGGAAGCCTGAATTCGCAGCGTCTCAAAGATGTATTGCGCTTTGCTCTTCAGAGTGTGCGTATCACTCTGCGAATCACCGATGGTCGGGCGTCTCAAGCGCATGCATGCTGGCCCCCGGCAGAAGTGACCAACATGTTGGAACGCCTGCAACAGTCGGAGCGCTTCAAGAATTCGACATCACTGCACAGTATTTTGAAGGAGGCATACAACTTGTTGTGCAAGGATAGCACGAACATCAAGAAGAAGCGCTCTGCCGCAGAGTCTGCACCTGACAAGCGAGCGAAGGCTCGCCTTACATAGCAGTGGAGACTTGGCCTAATGTGAGCAGTCACGTGTCGACTTGGGGACCCTGCGTAGCGTCTGCGTGCCGTAGGCAGGTGGTGGCCTTGGTTCGTTGCCGTCATGAGCCAGAACTTGTCGGAGGCCGACCAGAAAGAGCTGAGCACGTTTCTCGACTCGGAGCAATCCAAAGCACGCATGCAATCGACTGTGCATGCCTTCACGGAGCGCTGCTGGGACCAATGCATCACGTCGTCCATTGGCTCGCACTTTGGTCGTGGTGAGGAGGCTTGCCTAAGCAATTGTGTGGAACGGTACGCTCACACGTATAACTAACTCGACATAGCTTCCTGGACACTTCTTTGTTTATTGTATGTCTCTCCGCATCGTGGCTAACGCCGGCAGGTCAAGAAGCTCGAGAGCCAGCGCGACCTTGCTGCATAAGGGGGTGTGTGTGCCTTTCTACTGAAAATATCTCGCTACATAGATGTCATGCAATTTTCCACGTAGGCAGCATGTATACCTGTGCTCGTGCGAGAACGTGCTGCCGCACGTTGCATCCTCAGGGAAATGCCACGGTGCGAACGTCTTCGCACAGCACCGCCGCCGATATCGGCCGGAGGAGGCTCGAGTGTGTGGTACATCTGAAAATAAAAACTGCAAGCCTTGGCCAAAGGCACGGGGGCGCTGCCCAAAAAACCCTGAGCCGCTGCCTTTTCATTCAGCAAGAACGCATCGCCCGACTCCTGCGACGCTCCAATATCCTGATAAGGTCGGTCGCAAGGCATTGAACGAAGGTCTTTAGTGCTTTCCGCATCTTTTCAGGGTCATTCAACATAGTGCCAATATGGCATCGCACTCGAATGCCTCGAATGTGGTGGGTGGTCACTATCGAGTCGGCAAGAAAATTGGGGAAGGCTCTTTTGGTGTGATTTTCGAGGGTACAGATCTACTTACGCATCAACGAGTTGCTATCAAGTTTGAGCCGCGCAAAAGTGATGCCCCACAGCTTCGTGACGAATACAGGACCTACAAGGTCCTGAGTGGTATCCAAGGTGTGCCGCAAGTATATTTCTTCGGTCAGGAAGGCCTTCACAATGTGCTGGTGATCGACCTTCTAGGTCCGTCACTGGAAGATTTGTTTGATCTGTGTGGGCGACGCTTCTCTGTCAAGACTGTCGTCATGGTCGCCAAGCAAATGGTACGTAACGCAACGCTGACTTTTTCAGATCACACGTGTACAATCTATTCATGAACGCAACTTGATCTATCGTGACATCAAGCCAGACAACTTTTTAGTAGGACGTGGTCCTGGAAAATCAGCGAATATCGTAAATGTTGTCGATTTCGGCATGGCAAAGCAGTATCGCGATCCACGTACAAAGCAGCACATTCCATACCGGGAACGTAAGAGTCTAAGTGGCACTGCGCGGTACATGAGTATCAACACCCATCTCGGGCGCGAGCAGTCTCGCCGCGATGACCTCGAGGCTTTGGGCCATGTCTTTTTGTATTTCCTCCGCGGAAGCTTGCCGTGGCAGGGCCTCAAAGCCGCCACGAACAAGCAAAAATATGAAAAGATCGGTGAGAAGAAGCAGAGCACCACCATCAAAGAGCTGTGTGACGGATTCCCCGAAGAGTTTGGTATCTATCTCAACTATGTCCGCAAGCTTGGGTTTGAGGAGACGCCCGATTACGACTTTTTGCGCGAGCTCTTCTCCAAAGTGCTGCGTGACTTGGGCGAAGTGGACGATGGCGTTTACGACTGGCTGTTGGTGAATCATGCCAAAGGCTCAGAGGGCGATGCATCGCGCCAAGGCCAGACGGGACGTGCTGCCCACGATGCCACGCCGCCTGTAGACTCCGCCGGTGCGGGTGCCGTCACGGGTGCCTCCGGCGTCGGGGCTAGCGCACCCACTGCTCAAGGCGCACGAAACAGGCAGCGTGCTGGAGAGATGGGAACGCGGATGAGCACAGCCGAAATTCGAACGGAGCAAGGCTTTGCGCCGATTCGCGAGGCAACGCAGAGCGGTGGTGCCTTGCATGGTATGGGTGCATCGCGGTCTCAAAATGTCACTTCCGCCTCTGCTGCTGCAGTTCGTGGCTCTCCAGCTACCGGACAAGTGGATGAACGTCCACGCCCGTCGGCTCGGCGTCAGAACACGCGCGTATCTACTAAGGCGTCGCCCATGTCAACTGGCATGGGCGCTGGTGCAGGCTCACCCAGTCCCTTTGATGCCAACCCAACTCAAATCCCCGCGCGTGGTGCACCGAATGTCCTCGAAGGTACTAAAGCACCTGAACGTCGCACATTTGGTCAGCGCCTTGTCGATTTTTTCCTGTGTCGCTGTGATTAGATGCACTCGTACAAGGGTGTGGATTGCTATTCGCGTTTGTGTACATTCGTTAGTAGAGGAACATGTGGAGATTTTTTTTAGCTGTTCAGGCTCAGGATTGCGTGCGTGTGGCTCATTCGAGCCCTTCCGCAATGGCATCTGATTGCGTGCGAAATTCCTACTTCGCAGTTTTCTCTTTTACCAATCGACATTACTGATGCACCGCTTTGCTATTATAGGGGCGGGACCAGCCGGTCTTGCGGTCGTGCAACAGCTTCGAGCCGTTGCCGGTGAGCTGCCCATCGAAATCTCTGTATTCGAACGTCGTGCCAGTGTGGGTGGCTTATGGAACTATGAGCCACAGCCAGGACCATGCCATATACACCAGCCCATTCCAGCAAAGCCTTGCGAAGTCGGATATGCTACTTCCAGCGAGGATCCGCATAAGGTCATAGCACCTAGTGCGATGTACGATGGCCTGCGCACCAACGTCCCATCCGTATGTACTGCATGTACTCACCCCAGCCTGTCATGGCATTCCGTGGTGTACCTTTTCCACCCAATACTCACATGTTTCCTTCACGCGCTCATGTATATGATTACCTCCAGTATTTTGCACGCTCGCAAAGCATGCTTGACGTGATTCGCTTCCGTACTGAAGTGGTCCATGCGAGGCGTGTCCAGAACGAATGGCATGTCACATCGCGGTCTCTTGACGAGCAATCGGAGTCTAATGGTGTGTTCGATGCTATTTTGGTGGCGAATGGCAATTGCGCCACGCCACATATCCCGTCGGTACCGGGTCTTGATCATTTCGGAGGCCGACAAATGCACAGTGCATGGTACAGATATCCAGACACGCTGAATGCGCGCCGCATTCTCATTGTTGGCAGCAACTCCTCCGGATCAGATATCGCGCGTGAACTCTGTGGCGGGGCTGTTCGACAGTGGCGCACCTCCGAAGAATGGCAACGGTCGAGCGAGAGCGTCACAGTATATCAATCTTATCATGACCTATCCAAGCCTCCTAAAAGCGATTATGACCCGCGAGATCCAGCAAGTCCAGCTTGGTGCCGACGTATCCATGTTGTGGGTCCTATTCAGCACATCGATGAGCAAGGGGCTTTAGTTTTCTCGGATGGTGCACGTCTGGAGGACATTGACTTGATTATATGGGCCACCGGCTTTTTGCATAATGTATCCTTTTTTCGAGCAAAAGACGAGCCTTTTTGCAAGGCGCCCCTGATCGTGCCTAATCAGAAGACAAGTACGGCCACACCCATCACTTCAGCTGATACTTTGCACAACCTGGACGACTGGATGATGTTTTACAAGCCTGATCCGAGCTTGTGTTTCATTGGCCTTCCAAAACATATCGTGCCTTTTCCTTTAGCTCAGCTGCAAGCTCGTGTTGCAGCTCACGTTCTTTTGGGCAAGATACCGCCGCTTCCACGCGTGCGTGCTCAACTACCCATCAGCGATCCAGAGAGATGGATTATTGACGAGCACAACGAGGCACCTGGACCTGAAGCGTGGGGCAACTTTATACTGGGCCGTGATGCAGAATTTGTTTATACCGACACACTCTTGAGTCTGCTTCCGCGATCCCAGCTACCTGAATGGCAGCCCTTCCACCCTTGGCGTCGCGAACTTCGCAGGAAAGGGATCGAAAAGCGACGCGAGCTTCTCGGGTATTAACGTGACCAAATGTGCACCGTGCCACAAGAAGATGCCGTAACGACTTGCGGGTCTTGCGTATCTGGCCCTGCCTCTGTCCATAGCAATGTGACCGGCACATTGGGCGCTCGACGATGGCGTGCACTTCCACGGAAGTCAGGACGAGCATCCCACTTTTTTCGCCCACTGAGAATATCCCAAGCAAATAGATGTCCCGTTTCATCACCACTAATCACCAAAGCTTCATCGAGCGTCATATCTGAGTGACAGCGGAAAGATGTTTGAGTATGCCCACGGAAGCACTGAAGCTGCGTGCCATCCGCCAAATCCATGAGACGATGCGTAGAGGCAAGCTGAGAAACTAGCATTGTGACACCGTCTTTGCCAGGTGTTAGTGACGTAATAGGCTCGTCGAGAGTATCAGAACGTAATTCGCCCATACGCACGTCATAAGTTCGAAGTACACCGTCCACTGATCCTGTATGAACACTGCCTGGTGTCAGCGCCAGGGTCAAAATGGCATCGTGGGCTTCCCGTGCCTCAAAAATAGGGCGCCATGCATTTGATGCACGCAAATCAAAAGCACGCAGTATCTTATCACTCCCAGCAGCGTACAATAAGCTTCCTTCATCCCGTGCGCCACCAAATTTCACGTCATGGATCCGACCCGTGTGCGAGTGAAAGCGACGGAACACTTGACCCGTCGCTACATCCCACAACATAATAGCGCGATCTGGTCCAGCACTTGCAAAACGTAGACTGTCCGGGGCAATGTCCAGGCATAGAACTTCATAAGAGTGTGCACTGTACCGCTGGATGCAAGCAGAGCGTCCTTTTGTGTCAAGCTCATCGCTCGCACCGGTCTTCGCATTCCACAGGTGAATTTGCTGGTCACTACCGCCCGTCAGTAGATATCTGCCACCAGGATTGAATCTCGCAACATGCGCAGCTCCCGCATGCGCCTGGATGCAATGCGTCACAGAAAATGCCATGCCCTCTGGAATGGTAGGCGCGTCGCTGGTTGGCTTCTCCACATATGACAAAATTGTGTCACACGGACACGGCCCTCTTAGCTATTCTAGTCCATACTGAATGTCGTGGCCCACAGTGAAATCGACTTGGTTAGACAAAGTCATATTTCTCGGCACTGGAACTAGCTCACAAGTCCCTGCTATTCACTGCGTTACAGGAAGCCAAAGTCATTGCATCACATGCACTGATGCGATGAAACCTGGAAGCAAGAACCGTAGGTTTTGCACGTCACTTTTGGCTATAGGCAGTGAACCGGGCCGGCCGGATACAAGTTCCACGATTCTCATTGACTGCGGTAAGTCTTTTTATGAGTCGGCACTTCGTTTTTTTCCGCCAAATGGACTAAGAAAGATAGATGCAGTGCTGCTGACGCATCCGCACGCCGATGCTATACTGGGCCTGGATGATTTGCGCAGCTGGACCATGAAGGGCTGCATTCAAGACTATGTCGATATATATTTGACGCAGGAATGCATGCAAACAGTGGCGCAAATGTTTCCTTATCTGGTCGACACATCGCGTGCGACAGGTGGCGGGGATGTCGGTGCACTTCGGTGGCATTTGATCGATGCGAACACAGCCTTCCAGGCTGGCCCGCATCAAGTGCATGTACAGCCATTGTATGTGGAACATGGATTTGTTCAGAATGGGCGCATGCCATTCGGATGCCTGGGATTCCGCATCGACTCTATGAGTTACATCAGCGACTGTCATTATATACCCAGTGAGACACTCGACAAAGTCGTCGGCAGTGATGTTTTTATACTGGATGGTTTGAAAATGAAGCGACATACAAGCCATTTTTCTATCCCTCAAGCTATTGCGTGTGTATTGGACGTAAGCATTCGGCATGCGCAGCGTAACCTCCCGCCGCCCTCCCTCGCTCTTATTACGGACATAACCCATGGAATTGAGCACCATGACTTTTCTGCTCAACTGCAAAGTCATATGAAAGGCTTGGCCGCATGGCTCTACGAACAGAACATGGATGTAAAGTCGGCATCATCGGAATGGTGGAAAACCATTTGGGATGAGCTCGAAAATGAGGAACATGAACGACTTCAGCTCTCTGTTTCATGTACCACAGACAAGTCTCATCCTTTGGTACCAAGCATGCATCTCGCTTATGATGGCGCCCAGATTTACATGTCCAAAAATAGGCTGTGACGTCAATGGTGCAGACGTGCTTGAAGTTCAACCAGATTAGGAAGCCCCATTCCGCCAAACGTTTTCTAAATGTGGTCCGTGATGACTATTTTGGCTTGCAGCTATGTTGCATCACAAAATTTTGGAAATTTGGTTCGTGCCTGGTTTTCCCAACCCATATTTGTATGGAGAAAGCATCAAAATTCCTGTGCTTCGACGAGCCATAGGACTATTGCAGCCACTGTTTGGAATGCATCAAGCGGGAGTCGTCTCTCTTGATGCCAATGGAACACAATTCGAATGTCCTGAGAATATAGTAACAGTTTTTATGACTGGAACCCATCCACAGAACCCGCATCAGCTGGCATGACCTATCTCGTGGCATCCGACTGCACCTCAAATATTTCACCTCAATAGGTATATAAATTCTATTCAGAAAATGTTTGTGCGTATTCGGAACGCTACTCTTGACAGTCTTATCGGTCCATTATCCGCAGCTCACTTCGAGGGTTTACTTCCATCCGAGTAGCACGGTCGATGATCGAGAAGCTTCATAATACAAGCCTTGAAACGTGCGTTGAGCTGCACAGGAAGTGCTCCTTCACTTCACTCGACTGGGATGTGAATGCCATATGCGCACTGACCTTGCTAGTCTCTCGACTTGATACGTGATTATCCATGGCTCGACTATCGCGTTATGTTTAAAAAAATTAAAAGCATTGATACATGCGTCGTCCATCATGCATCTTCCACAGAAAGGACGGTAGCGTGAGACTTGCACTTTATCAGCTACGGAGAACGCGGCAGGACATGTGTGCCTAGCAAGTATTATAGCAAATGGGTATTTCGCCCTCTCATACACATATACTCTGTCTAGCAAATCAGCTCTCACCAAGCAGACCATGGCACACATTATGCTCAAGGGACATGAATGGACCTTAGGGGTGGATGTGAGTCTTAGCAAGTTCATCTGCGAGTTTATCGGCCTCGGGGTCAGGTTTCTCTTCTTCGCCAATATCCTCTTCTTCTTCCTCTTCTTCGTCTTCGTCGTCGTCGTCTTCTTCACCCTCTGGATCCATTTCATCCAATTCATCCAGTGCCGTAGCGTGTCCCCATTTGCTCAGGGAGGCTGTGATTTTGGAGATGCAATCATCGTCCACGTCAGCAAAGTTACCATTGATCTCAAGAGTCTCAAGTTCTGAGAGATGCTGATCGATAGCGTGCCCCAGTTTGTCCAGCGAGCCGCGATTCAAGTCGCAATACTGCAAATGCAGCGACGTCAGTTTTTTGTTGAGACCAAGACTTAAGGTTTCGAATAGCAACGAGCCGCCCTTTGACTTGAGCAAGCAGTCTGAGAGGTTCAAAGTACGCAAGTGAGGCCAATTTGGCAGCGCATTGGCAACAGCCCTTGATCCTCGCAGTGTCGCCGTATTGTCTTGTAGATCCAATACTTCGAGATCCTTACAGTGCGAAAGACCTTGACACAGGGCACGCACGCCTTCCATGCGGATGCCATTTTGGTACATGTGTACTGCTGTTATACCACGATGAGCAGCGAAAGCTCGTGCCCAAACTGGCGCAGAACCATTTTCCAAGCGGTTACGGCCACAAATCACGACGCGCAAGGCACTCTTCTCACCATCTTTGAGCGACTTGGCAGCCTCGTACAGTGCATCAGCCACGATAGTGCCACCTGTCACGCCAAGACCATTGTTGCTCAAATTCAAAAGACGAATATGGTGATTGTTTGTGAGCAGATTAACCATCGGCTCAGCAGAGCGACCGCCAAACGCATTGTCTGAGAGGTGAATTTCCTCAAGTCCTTCATGATCTACAAGTGCATCACAAAGAGCGCGCAACGATTCAGGAATCTCTGTAATGAGCCGGCCTGTAAAAATATCAGACATGTCGGCGATTCTGAGTGTTTTCTTCTTCTTGAGCACCTCGGCCAGTGCCTGGCATGCGCCCACACCAAAAGTGTTGCCCGAAAGATGAATCTCATACAGAGGCTCTATCTTCTCAAGCTCAGAGATGTAGGGTGCAATGTCCTGTTCTGTGTCGAGTTTTAGGTTCTTGTTGGAAATGTCAAAGACGCCCGTACGTGCGTCGTTGGCCATGGTGGTAGAATGTCGCGAAATGATCTGTCGCACGTGGTTTTTCGTATTTGTCTCCACGCAACACTTACCTACAAATAGGACGCGCCTAACGGATCTGTGGAGGTCATCGTATCAGGCTCTGGCGTGGAGATGGGCCTAGGTAATGGTGATGGTAGCGCGTCTCCCGTAGCTGTAGACGATGTAGGTTCCAGTGGACATGAAGACAAACTGTCCAGCTCGGTTCGTATCTTGTTTGTTTGCTCAATCCAAGGGTTATTTCTAGCCGCAAAGGTGGAAGGTTCAGTGTTGGAGTAAGATGTGGGAATGACATTACTGTCATGGCGCTGCGCAACCACATTCGCCTCCTCTGCTGTTTTCCTAACAGCTTCCTGGACGCGATTCCAACCATCCGAGAAAAGTGACCGGACTTTCCGCGCAGCATTGTGAAACGTTTCCTCAGGAAATAGGGGGTCTTGATGAGATAACGCCCTGGGACGAGATTCATGCACAGATTCGGTCAACTGTTGCTGGAGGTGTATTTTTTGGCGTCTTTCAGCATCAAGATGCGCATTTAAACTGTCATCCGATCGACGGAACAGGTCGCTGGCAAAACGCACATCTTTAGGCTCCACATACAAGACGCCCTGATCGCCACGACCGTCTCTTCGATCTAAGGAAGGATCATAGCGGGGATTCTTCCACGAAGTATCAGAAAGAAGCGCATCCCATGCACTTGGTGTCGTATCTGCCGGAGCAAGTTTGTTCGGACTCGAAGAGAGACGTCTCTCACGCTCGGAGTTGTATAAAAATGTGCCTGATGTGCCGGAGAACGCTTGGCGCACAAGCTCCGTAAGGTAGGACCCTCGAAATTCGAATCTCTCCGGAAATTGACATTGTAATTGCCACACACAGTCAAGGAACTGGAAGAAAATGGGCGCTGCCTGCGATGATGCATGCCCTTGGAAATGGGCAGTGAGTGATTTGGTAAAATCCCAAAGTGATGATGCTGCACGGCTTTGTTCTTCGATGAGCTCATCATTATTAGCTTCAGCATCAAGTAAAAGATCATGCTGGGGTGCACGCATGTCGAATTTAGATGAACTCTGGTGCACAAGACCGTGTCGTTCCTGAAACTGATGACCAAAGCTAACCCAGTCTTTTTCAATGAGCACAGCGAAGCCTTCTAACGTGCGGAAATAGGGATCTAGGCATATTTGAGCCAAGGAAACTAGCTGCGCAGTTCGGTCCCAGCCATCAGAGCAGTGCACAAGTACATGAGACGAATGAATATGAATGTTTTGCACAATCTGACGTGTGCCCTGCAACACCGCGCCAAGATGCTTTAACCACTGAGAGCGTTGCAATGCCAATTCATCTAATATATTTGATTCTTGTCGTACTTCAAAGACAGGTCGCTCATCTTGCAAACGCAAAGCGGTTTGAATTTTGGCCAGGGAGTCGCGCATAACATGAATATTGTCAATACCTAGGTAGATTTTTTTGCAGTTCTTGTAAAACTCCATGTTTTCTGAACCTGCACCTCTAGCATGATTAGCCATGGCGTTGGCCGTGGGCCGTGCATCAACAATTAAGTTAGTCATTGTAGATCCATACACTGGCTCAGACGCGGAAGATACGACCCCATGAGCTCGTTCGTGTGACGAAAAAATCGCCTCGACAAGCTTTTCATCCTGAATTGATCGATTCTGCGTAATGCCAACCATCGGCTGACTCGAGCGAGAAAGAGTGGCTAAATTAGCCCAATGAAGATAGGTAAGCACAGGAATGCGACCTTTGCTGCGGTGTTTGGCCGCATGGATTAGGGTCATATCGCTGATATTCGATGGCACGACAAGCATAAATGGGTATGTTGGTGCCATTTCGTACGAGGCGTTGACCGAAGAAAATCGCCACGCTCGAGTTGATGAGCCAACACCCTGTCGTTTAAATTCCCGTGCCACATTGTAAAGCTGCCATCCATTCCCCGCAGGCATTCCACTGTAAAATGCATACATTCCCTCAACAGAGTCTGATGTCAGTGCTTTTCACATACCCAAACTGGCAGCCTCCCTGAGGCGCTCTAGCGTACGAAGGGTGGTTGCTTCGTCGTAGAATCCCAGGACTAGGTGTTCGTGTGTAGCGAGGTATATCGAAAGGGGATAGATGCATGCTTGAGCACGCGCAGATTGAACCATCGGGCGACGCACTGCGTAAGAAATAAGAGGTAGGTCAATCTGTCGTGAGCACCAGGTTACATACACGCTCGTAGCCATGTTCCTCCGTCAGAATTAGATGGAACCTAGTGACTTGTAACGAAATGTGCGTGAATTTGTCATTTCTCCAAAGCCATGCAGATATAGACTCAGAAGAGGTCGCTGTGCATTCCAATTCTGGCTCAACGACTCCATCATGCATGACAAGCCCAAGCCCATACCACGGCACACCACCGACCAACACATATCTCCACGCCGCTCAGGCGTCACGTGAATCCACTGCTACAGACAGCTACGCAAGTCGTTTGACCATATACGGTCCTTCCAGTTCGTAGCCCAAGCGGCGATAGTAGTCTCGCGTTCCCACGCCAGAAATGACTGCCATCTTCACACTACCATGTTCGTCACGGGCAATGGTCTCTGCTTGCTCCATAAGCAACGTGCCAAATCCCTGGTGCTGAAATTTGGTCGGGTCGCGGCTGTGAAGTGGAACCGCACTACCATACGTGTGCAGCTCGCGAACAATCGATGTTTGTCCATCCTTAATAAGTTCAGGGCGGTATGTGCCTGTCTCGGAGCATTTCCTAAGACGTAGAAGGGCCACCAGGATATCCTTCTCTGGGTCCTCGTAGGACAGGAACGTTTCCCAGCCGCCGTTAGCCGTATAATCGCGCCGGAGAAATTCGATTTCTTCCGGTCGCACTTTGGTGTGAATCTCATGAATACCCACCTCGCGGTAACGAACATCCCGACAGGTTGCACCAAAGTCCCGCATGCGTTCTAGCGCCATTTCTCGCAAGTTGCCATTTTCTACGCCACTCGAAACCAGAGGCATAGGAATATCCCGTTGCACACGGTATACACGCGTCCATGGCGGAACGAGCGCAAGAATCCGTGCGATTACATCCACAAGAAAAGAAGGAGTGTAGTTCTTGTAGCGACCAGTGCGCCATAGTTCATATAGACCAGTTCCACGAATCACAAGAGTGGGATATAATTTGAGACCATCCGAGCGGAAGGCTGGATTCTCGAAATATTCTTTGAACTGCTCCATATCACGCTCGACGCCGACATTGGGAAGATCCGGCATCATGTGCGCCACGACCTTGTAGCCCGCATCTTTGGCAAGATGAAACGTCTCGCACACGGCTTTTACCGTATGGCCACGATTCGTATCACGCGCCACATCTTCATACACACTTTGAACACCGATTTCCAGGCGCGTACATCCATATCGTAACATTTGTGACAAGTGCGGCCGGAGACAGTAGTCAGGTCGCGTCTCAATAGTAATGCCAATGCACTTGGTCTGTGACCGCTCAGAGTACCGCACCGCCTCATCGACATCCAAGCCAGTATATCCACTCAATGCATTGTGCAGCTGTGCAATAAATTCGTTTCGGTACTGCTCTGACAAACTCATGAAAGTGCCCCCCATGATAATATATTCCACTTTGTCGACACTGTGACCAAGCTCGTGAAGTTGCTGGACGCGTCCGCGACTCTGTTCGTATGGATCATATCGCGCGCGGATCGCACGCATGGATGTGGGCTCATAGCCCGTATAGGACTGGGTGCTGTACTCAAAGTCCGAGTCGGGGCCACCAGGGCAGTAGACGCAGATGTTTCCTGTTAGGGCAATGTGTGGACACCGGTGTGGTTTGCACATGACGGCCACAACAGCAATACCACTCGCGCTTCGAATCGGTTTTGCGCGCAAGGCTGGTACCAGCGCTCGTTTGTGCGTATCTGGGATGGCGGCGATGATGTCTGTGAGTCGCGGCACTCCACCGTATCCATGTTTCTTGCACGCAGCGCCACGAATTGCATTCAGTGATACAGTCTGTGATTCTTCATGCGCTTGTACTAACTGTGCTGCGATATCTGCACATACTCGCAAAAGACACTCAGTTGACGTAGATGTCGATGCCACGCCCATCAGCTACACGTTGTCTTGTGCTTAAGTGACAGAGAAAACGCCTTAGACTTTTTGCTAATGTTTGACATGGATTTGTCAGCCGAGCAGTCCTATGCCGTACTCCAGGGGTACGCCTGTGTGGAGTGCATACTACGTGCTAAGTCCTAGCCAAATGCGTGGCGTACTATGGGTGTGGCTGAGCGTGCTTGTAGCTGGCATACTTGGCGCAGGCTTCCCGTCCACATCCAAGGCCGAAATACAGGATATAAATCTTGTGGATATCATCAGCACGTACCCTGAACTTTCAGCATTCACGCGGCATTTACAACGCACGCGCCTCATACCTACATTAAACCGGATCCAGACCTATGATACGAATTCCACAGGTGTTACCATTTTCGCACCCACAAATGCCGCATTCGATAATGCAAAAATAGGTCATGGGAGTTTTTGGATGGATGAACTGCCCTCCTATTCAGATAATGTCCAAGCGCCGCTTCGGCAGCAACTGTTGTATCATATCTTAAACCATACAGTGTCACTCACTGAATCAAATGCGACTTATATGGAGACTCTTTATTTTCCATCAAGAAAGCGTCTTGCTGAGCCTACACACCCTGGGAATATTCCTCAAAAACCTCTCACCCCTGGTCATCCTGGTGCGGAAGACAAGGGCGGTCTACTCGGTGGCTCAGGGCAAATGCTTCGGGTAGTACGATCAAGTAACGGTTCCATCTTGCATGTGGGGTCGGATGCTGATGCAATTCATGGCGCTAATGTCATACGTGTCGATCAAAGTTCACCCTATGGCGATTTGTACATTATCGACCGTGTTTTGAATCTCCCGCCATCATTGGATGTGTTTCTGCGTGAACAGAAAGCTTGTACTCTGTTTCAACATATGCCCAACGATCTTCTTCATTCTTTGGCTTTGACTGCACACCTGACCATATTTTTGCCGTCAGACCGTGCATGGAATCGCCTACATCCTCTTGAACAAGCATATTTGCTTGGGTCATCGCCGCAAGCCCAAGATGACCGTCTACGCATTTTTGGATGGCACGCGTCTAGCACAGGGATCCACGATGGGCACGTAGCATATGCTTCTTCACTGCGTTCTGCGCCCCATGCACAATTCACGACTATTCTTGGAGGCGACATACGCGTTTCCCACGCAGAGAATAACTCTCTCTTCGTGAACGGCATGCCAATCATTCAAGAGGATCTTTTGACGGAGAATGGTGTCGTTCATATTCTTGATGGTATGCTCCTTCCCCACGGGGAACTGGGTATGACACCTGAAAAATATTTGCTCGCCCTGAATGCTACAAAATTTGTGTCTCTTATACGGCGAGCAGGACTCGAATCATACATTACCCAGGATCCGCATCAAGTACCGCCAGATTCGAGATCTGGCCCCTTTACGTTTCTTGTTCCCTCCAACGAAGCTTTAGAGCGATGGGATGTACAATTTATTGGCCTGTCGAAAAAGAAAGCACTCATGTATGTGACACAGCTTCGTGAAATGCTGTTGTATCACATTTTACCTGGGCATCAGCGGGCTTTTCACAACTCCTCGCTACCTGTAACAGAGCTACATCCATCCGGCCTTAGTGGCGCTGCGCAGCGTATGCCTGTTCACATGCTGGATAACGGTACTATTTTATTTGGAGGAAACAGCGTTTCAAGCAAATCATTTTTTTTAAACAGCACGACGATGTACTTGCTGGATGATATGGTTCAGATGCCCAGGGACCCTGTACAGACAGCCTCTGAAGCATCACTCTCTACGTATGTTAAGGCACTTTATAAAGTGCAAATGGATAAAAATGTGCGGCAAACACCGCACATGACCTACATCGTGCCTAGCAATTTGGCGTTCGAATCGGCAGGGCTCGTGTCCAAGCACTTGCTGAGTAGCGCCAATACCAAGTTGAGCCACGTGCTTTCGTCCCAGGTACTCAATGGTGCGTGGTACGGTGCAGTATTACGGGACCAGTGGACACGGCTTCCTAATCACGACGGATCCTTTTTGTGGATGCGACGTGATGCTGTTTCCTCAGACACGGTGGTGCGCACGAATGGCTCGGATCTGGATGTCCATGTTATTCGACCTGATCTTCTGACGGACACCGGTGTCATGCATGTGGTGGACAGACTGGCTATACCTGCTTCGGCGCCTATATCACTCTACCAACTAGCACAAAGTGCACCTACAGGGAAGATGGTATCATTGCTACATCTTGCAGGATTTGACTGGGTCTGGAACGAAACACACAAACTCGAGGCTGGAGGTATATGCGGTCGTCAAAAATTAGTGCTGTTAGTGCCTGAAGACCGCGCCTTTGCCAAACTCAAATCGCATACATATGAACACAACATGGAGCAGCTGCGGGCCCTGATGTCTCTCCATATCTTGGTGGTAGACGACTGTGCCGCCCAACAGCCAGGTAATGAAGATGTACCCATGCCCGTGGTCGATGAAATTACGCACGTTTCCCTCCTTGATAAAAGTATGGGCGGTACGAGCCCGTACGGTACCGTGGCATTCCGTCGTGTTTCGCCAACCAGTGAGAACCGACTCGGATACATGGTCGGTATCAAGGGTGCACGCAGTACACGTGGTAAGGAACACTCAGCACATGTCCTAGAATATGGACGCGCATTATATATGCCAGTACATGCGGGTCGCGTTACGCCAGGGGGTATTCTTACAATTGACACAGTGCTTGAACCCTTCGAATCAGGATGGTTTTTCCGGTGGGATTGGGCACGAAAAATATGCCTCCTAGGTGCCTTGTCCCTTGGTGCCATCTTGGCAGGTATATACGCTTGGCATTGGCGCTGTGGATATACCCGTGTACAGACCGAAGCACTAGAGGGTGAGGAAGAATAGATGTGTGGATAGTGCAATGTAACATTGTTGAAGGTCGCTCATGGAACAGATAAACACTTCAGGAATGGTTAATTTTCATTGAGACAGGGTCCAACCAAGTAAGAGGGATACTGAAGCATATATGCATCGCACACCGTTGCGTTGTTTGAGTGACTATCATCCTGCTTTCCGAGTGCAAGGGATGTTAAATAGAGTCCAGAAAAAATGTATTCCGTCATTGCGTTCGATGCGATGAGGACAGATGAGGAACATCTCCTTGCAACGCCTGTAAAAATGGGTTCTTTCACAAGTCCTTACATCCAATGGCACGTCAAAAAAAAATTCGTGCATCACTTGATTTCAGAAAAACTTGACAAGCGCCTTTGGTCATCGCTAGGGGATGCAGTCATACATGGCCATGAATGAATGTCTAGATCCAATACTCTTGACTTCAAAAAATGTTTCAGTCAACGAGAATTCCAATCTAGATCAAAGGTAGACAAGGAAAATTAGCCACAAATATGTTAAAATCGGCAAGGGCTAATGAACAGGACATTCATATATAGACGAAGGCTACGCTGTGACCTGCGAAACAAGTCACTTGGCTGTAAGCAACTGTATTAGCGAGACATGTCTACCAAATGTGATAAGAATCTTGATTGTATAGAATAAAATATTGTTCAAGTATCCGAGGTTTCGATGTGCCTTAAAAATCCAGCATCGCGTTCTTTGGATTCTTGAGCGAGTATATCGCAGTCTTTACGTTCTCATTTACACTGCTGCTTATATCGTACTCCACATGAGAAACTCAGCGCGGTTGTTTCTGATTTGCCCTCGATGGCATGGGCTTAAGATCAAGTTGAAAGTACTAAACAAGTTAGCTTGTGTGTGATATGCTTTTCATATGTTGATAGATCCAAAGATCTTGATTTATAGACTCAAAAGTCAGGACAACAGACCTGAGGTCTTTTGCCTTCTGTAGACTGCCCATTCGTGCGCACAACTTGTTGCGAGAACTGATCATTCAAGCTGACGGTACACACTCATAAAAGCATCATCAAGATAGCATGCCTCTTTTTGTAAGGATAGTCGCTCATAGCGGCAAAGGTCTTTGAGATAAGCTTGCACCTGTCGTGATTTATTCCAGAAAAAAACTAAAGACGCATCAAAGATGACACTTCCGATGAATTTATATCTACATTGGTATCGAAGGATAGTACTATCCTGCCTAGAATTACATCATGGTTCTATCGAGCAGAGGGTCGCTTTATGGAATTCAAGTCAAGACAATCTGATCTTTGAGAGTCAGTGATGTCCACAAATGTGCTTGCTGCTATGCCATCTCAGAAGTACTAGGCAATATAAGAGTGTCCTCTACTCCCCAAAGGGATCGGATCAGGTCTGTGAAAATTGTTTCATCCTCGAGGCACAGCAGGCAGAATATATTGAATATACCTACCATGTGGTGTACATGCGCGAAGCACAAGTATAGCCCGTTACCACGTAAATGCAGCTTTGCAGGACGAAAAATGTTTCTTCTTCTTAGACAAGTATGTATCACGTGCACAGTGCACGTCCCAACATTGCGGTATCCATGTGGTCACCCCACTTTCGTGTTGGTTTCCATCATGACGACGTACTTTGATACTTTACGTACTGTACGTAGAAGTGTCGTTGCTAAGATATAAGCCTTACCAAAACGTTCCAATTACAGAAGCTGGCGTTGCAACGTCAGAATTCATTGATGCCACGGAAGGTGTGGTCAAGCTCTTTGACTTACTGGGGAGTAGTGCCTTTGCTGTTGTTCAGAATGATATGAATGGCAATATCAAGGTTCGTGCAATCTAAACTAACATGACTAGAAAATTCGCGATAGACTTTTGAGTACGGGCCCAGATCTCTCTGGTACACTACAGCTACTCGTAAAAAATGAAGGCTTGCCTGGTGACAAGAAGCGCACAGCCACCGAAGGCCTACTTTGGCTTCTTCGGTATGTTGTCATCTTTCACTTACAAGCAGTGGACTTGAGTTTACGGCAAAGGCTCTGCGCTTTTCATTGGACAACCAGAATGAGGAGTTGGCTACAAGTTTCACTAAGGCATATGAGCAAACGCTCCGCAAGCACCACAGCATGCTGGTTCGCCCGGTCTTCACAGTATGTATACTCTAAGTCAGCTAACGGGTGTGTGCAGCTCGCTATGAAAGCTTGTCCCTACCGAAAAGACTTTTACGCTAAGCTAGGTCCTTCAGAGGACGAGGTGCGTCCACAGCTCTCGACATGGTTGAACGCCCTTGAAAAGATTGTGCAGGATATGCAACAGTTCTTCGAGTACGTTCAACACACCAATGCACGTGCTCTAACCGATCGCAGGCAAGGCCAATATGCTAAAGGGTTTTAGGGCACACGATTAGCTGTAGCACGACACTTAGTGTGAGCCAATAAAATGCCCTTTGCTTCTTACGGACTCGACTGTGACCTATTCTGCCCAGTCGATGATTACCCGTGTGCTGGCAAAAGCACGTGGCCTGGGGTAGATAAGTGCAGGCGCCACCGGCACATCACGGACATCCACATAACCACTTACTACTTAGAACATAATGGGAATCCTTGACATTGTTCCAGCTGGTGTCATTTCGGGTCACGACGTCTACAAGGTATATGACTATGCCCGTGAAAACCACTTTGCCATCCCCGCCTTCAACGTGACGACATCTTCTGTTGCCAATGCCGCCCTCGAGGCGGCGCGTGAAGCCAAGGCCCCTGTCATCATTCAGGTGTCGAATGGAGGTGCTGCGTACTTCGCTGGTAAGGGCCTTTCCAACGACAAACAGCAGGCCTCGATAGCTGGCTCCGTGGCATGCGCGCACTACGTGCGTTCGGTAGCCAAGCACTACGGTGTCCCGGTGATTCTGCACTCGGACCACTGTGCCAAGAAGCTTCTGCCTTGGTTTGATGGTATGCTTGCAGCCGACGAGGAGTGGTTTGCCAAGCATGGCGAGCCTCTGTTCAGCTCGCACATGCTTGACCTTTCGGAGGAAACGAAAGAAGACAACATCAAGATCTGCCTCGATTACCTCAAGCGTATGGCTAAGATCGGTGTCTGGCTCGAGATGGAGATCGGCATCACTGGTGGTGAAGAGGATGGTGTGAACAATGAGCACGTTCATAACTCGGCTCTCTACACGCAGCCTCAAGACATCTGGGACATTTACAAGGCTTTCAGCGAGATTACCCCCAATTTCAGCATTGCCGCTGCCTTTGGCAATGTTCACGGTGTATACAAGCCTGGTAACGTCAGGCTTCACCCCGAGCTTCTCCGTGAGCACCAGGACTTTGTGCGTGAGCAGCTCAAGATCAACAAGGAGAACCCTGTGTTCCTTGTCTTCCATGGTGGCTCGGGTTCAGAGAAGCACGAAATCGCCACGGCTGTGAATAACGGTATTATCAAGATGAACATCGACACCGACACGCAGTATGCCTACCTTGAGGGTATCCGTGACTTTATTCTTACCAAGAAGGATTACCTTATGAGCCAGGTCGGCAACCCTGAGGGCGCCGACAAGCCCAACAAGAAGCAGTACGACCCACGTGTCTGGGTGCGCGAAGGTGAGAAAACCATGGCGAAGCGTTGCCAGATTGCTTTTGACGACCTCAAGACTTCGAACCATCTATGAATGCCTAGTGGTTCACTACATCGTGGTATGGAAGCGTGACACACCGCTTAGGTAGCGATTCAATGTCGAATGAGTTATTGAAGTATGCACAAGTAAATTTTGTGGTATATAGAAATATAAACGAAAGGCAGGGTCGTGCCTAGAAGCCGCGCGGATTCACACGAAGCGACTTGCGAGTGAATTTGGGCACTTTGTGAACACTTTTGCGATAGTTCTTGTCATGCGGAGAGAATACAGTATACTTGTCACGAGAGTGCATATCTGATTCTTTTGGGAGCTTCAGAACGCGATCGAGAGCACGGCATTGTACGCCACTCGCCTTGATAGTTTCAATGACACAGTCAACATCGCGCAAGCGTTGCCGGACGCGCATTTTGCGTGTCGATGAAAGACGCCATGGATTTTTCCTATACGTGTAAGTGAAATCGAACATACCATAGAAGACCGCCAAAGGCAGGGCTGCTGGGGCGAAATGCGCCTAAAAACGACATGACCTAGTAAAGGTACTATCAACGATGGATTCGCAGACGTAGTAGCGGACGGTGGCTTCAATTTCTCCTTCGCACGTGACACATGTCTTCCACGTGTACCCTGCGCGTATATGCACGGTATAAGAGGTATCCCCGGTGTAGGCAGTGCCGTCATCCGGCCCTGCAACGTTATGGAACAAGGGTGGACATATTCCGTGGATAATGCATTGCATTACTTCAATGTTTCACGCACGCAAGGCTTGTCTTCGGAAGCGGCAAAAGCTAAGCTGGCAAAGTATGGTCCTAATGGTATGTGGTGGCTCATGCATGATGAAATTAACTTGCACAGAGCTGAAGGAAGAGGAATCGACTCCTTTGTGGCGCCTAGTACTCGAGCAGTTCCAAGACCAGCTGGTAATTATTCTCCTTGTTTCTGCTTTTGTGTCTCTAGTATTGGCGCTTGCTGAAAACGAAGGGAGTCTTCTGAATGCGCTTGTGGAACCTAGTGTCATTTTCCTGATCCTAATTGCCAATGCCACCGTCGGCGTGTTACAGGAGCGCAATGCTGATCAATCCATCCAGGCACTGCGTGCATATTCCCCAGAACAGGCTTATGTTATTCGCGATGGAAAGACGTGTCACATGGATGCGCGAGACATCGTACCTGGCGATATCGTGATCGTGTCGGCAGGTGACCGCGTACCCGCTGATTGTCGTGTAATTGAGCTTCGCTCATCTGTCCTTCAAGTGGATCAAGCCATTCTCACAGGTGAATCCGAAAGTGTTTACAAAACTCCGAACAAAGTCGAAGATGAGAAAGCTGTTAAACAAGACATGACAAACATGCTGTTTTGTGGTACAACAATTGTGAATGGAGCATGTTTGGCGCTTGTATGTCTTACAGGAGAGCATACAGCTATTGGAGACATTCACGCAGAAATCGGTGAACATGAGGATGCCAAGACACCGCTTCAAGAACGTCTGGACGAATTCGGTGATTTGCTTGCAAAAGCTATTATGGTGATTTGTGTATTGGTTTGGGTCGTGAACGTTCGCCACTTTGGTGATCCTTCTCATCATGGCTGGCTGAATGGTGCAATCTACTACTTTAAAATTGCGGTGGCATTGGCTGTGGCAGCCATTCCCGAAGGACTCGCTGCTGTCATCACTGCCTGTCTTGCTCTTGGTACGCAAAAAATGGCGCGGAAAAATGCTATTGTTCGCCACTTACCAAGTGTCGAGACACTTGGGTCAACCAGTGTTATTTGCTCCGACAAAACGGGCACACTCACCACCAACGAAATGAGCGTAACCGCGATGTATTTGGTGGGCGACAATACAGAGTATAAGGTCACAGGCACAACTTTTGCACCAGAGGGATCGATCATGCTCGAAGGGAATACAATGACTGGATTAAGCCGCCCTGGCAATGCGGTCCAAGCTTTAGCTGAGGCTTGTGCCGTCTGCAACGACGCTACAATCGTTGTTGACTCGAACGGCCGGCACAAAGCTATTGGTCAGGCGACTGAAGCAGCATTGCGTGTGCTTGTGGAAAAAATAGGCTATCATGACCATGTTCAACAAGCACATGTGTCGAGCCTCCAGCCAGCGCTTCGAGTCAGTGCAGTATGTGATATGTATGCCAAGTCGCTGACGCGCCTGGCAACCCTAGACTTTACGCGAGATCGTAAAATGATGTCCACGTTTGTTCGCCGTTCAGCGAATAAACTTCGCTTACTTGTAAAAGGTGCCCCTGAGTCAGTGTTGCTTTGTTCCACGCATGTATACTTGAACGAAAACGAGCGCATACCTTTAACGGATGAGATGCGAGTAAGCCTTCAACAGAAGCTCGATGCATATGGTAATGATGGTCTACGTGTATTAGCTGTGGCTGTGCGCGACGACATGTCGCTTCCAGACTTGTTTTCACCCCTCGACCCATCGAAGTACACTGAGTATGAACACAACTTGTCGCTTGTTGGCTTTGTCGGAATGCGTGATCCTCCACGCTCTGAAGTAGCGCAAGCTATCCGATCTTGTATGGATGCTGGTGTGCGAGTCGTTATGATTACGGGTGATAATCAGCGAACCGCGGAAGCTATTTGTCGTCAAATTGGTCTGTTTGGTCCCACGGAGGACGTTGGTGATCGCTCGTACACAGGTCGTCAATTTGATGCCATGACGCCTGAAGAGATGTTGTCCATGTCACGTCGCGTGGTGGTTCTTTCGCGTACGGAACCATCGCACAAAAGCCGATTGGTCGACTTGCTGCAAAAGAGCAATGAAGTGGTAGCCATGACAGGTGATGGTGTGAACGATGCACCTGCTCTCAAACGAGCTGATATCGGCGTGGCTATGGGAACAGGTACAGACGTGGCGAGGCTGGCAGCTGATATGGTGTTGTCAGACAACAACTTTGCCACGATTGTGTCGGCGATTGAGCAGGGACGAAGCATATTCAACAACACATCATCGTTTATTCGCTACCTGATTTCGTCTAATATTGGTGAGGTTGTGAGTATTTTCCTTACTGTTCTTCTGGGTATGCCTGAAGGTCTAATTCCAGTGCAGCTACTGTGGGTCAACCTCGTAACGGATGGACTACCAGCCACGGCACTGGGCTTTAATCCGCCTGATGGGGCGGTGATGCATGTGCCGCCCCGTAAGCGAAATGACTCACTCGTGACGCAATGGATGCTTTTGCGTTATATGATCATTGGCGTCTATATTGGCGTCGCTACTGTACTGGGCTATGCGTGGTGGTTTGTGGCCTACAGTGGTGGTCCACAGATCAGCGTGTACCAACTCACCCACTTCCACAAATGTGAAAGTGAGTTTAGTCAGATTGGGTGTGGCATATTTACAGGGGTTGAGGCTCAACATGGATCAACAATGAGCCTTAGTATCCTTGTCACAATTGAAATGTTGAACGCATTGAATGCACTGTCTGACATGGATAGTCTGCTGTTCCACACTCCATTCAAGAATTTGTGGCTTATCGGAGCGATTGTGCTTTCAATGGCTCTTCACATGGTCATCCTCTATGTGCCGACTTTTCAAAGCATATTCTCTGTTGTACCTTTAGATTGGAACGAATGGATGGGAGTTCTCGCGCTATCCGTGCCCGTTCTGGTCATTGACGAAGCATTCAAGTGGGCAGCGCGTGGCTGGCTGCCCAAGAGTAAAAAAACCGCGTAGTGATGCAAGAAAATGTATAGACCGTACATTGACTACCTTGATAATAATAAAACATATGGGTATGATGGATGAGTTTCGTGAATACCTAAGTTGGCAGGGGATTAGGGATTGTGGCTAGGATTCATTGAGGGTAGGGAAGCATTGATGTCATTGGGCATGTTGGTCATAGGAGATCCCTGCCCAGGATGTTCGCTCAGCGTGAATGACTGGGGCCGATGAAACATGTGCAACATAAACGAAGAAGCCTGCTCACGTTGTCGTCGGTCAATGAGTCTCCAAAGCTGCATGGAAGGACGAGAGTCCTGATGTTCAGACTGATTCGGCGAGAAACTCAGGTTGGCTGGTGTCTGGGCCGGGGGAGAAAGTGTGGATACAGGCGAGGTACCATGCAACGAAGGAGTTTGAGCTGTACTTGCGGACGTATTGTCCACAAAAACGGCCGTCTGATGCAATGGATCCGAGATCGAGGCTTGCGCCTGGGTAGATGCATCAGGATAGTGCTGCTGTATTAGTGCAGGATCAAACCCTTGAGCGGCTTGTATGTTCTTGTTCATGTAGACCGGAGGGGTAAAGGGGTATGGGATAGATGCAAGCACATCATGAGCCTGAGAAGGCTCCACCACCTCATACGTTTGGGACTCCAGCATGTTGGGACCAGCAGGGGTTGGCTGCGCGGGGCTTACCGATAGCTGTGCTTGGACAGGGGGATGTCGAAGCTCCGGTGGCACCACATTTACAGCAGCTGGTTTCAGATCGCCCGATACAGGTGGCATCGTGACCGACGTTGATGTGGGCGGTGGTGGTGATGTGCATAAAGTTTTGGGCTCGAGCGGTATATCAGATAACGAAGCATCACTAGATTGCAATGGCTCTCCGGATCCCGACTCATCAGGTCGATTCATCACATGTAGGTAAAATGAGTGTTCCAGACGATGCAGCTGGCCATTTTGTACATACAAGGCTGTTACACTTACAGTGCCTCCCTGTGATGCGCTTGTGGGCACACCTGTCAGCACTTTCTCATTATCTTCCCAGTGTAGCCAAGAGGGCATCGTATTAGCCGAATAAACCACCTTGATGTTCATGCTGGATGCTTGGGGATCCCAAATGCGGAGATTCCACGTCCATGGTTCATTCACAAAAGCCACCTTGGACGAAGCACCGGCGATCTTGGGCGAGAATGTGAAAAATTCCCATCCACCAGCAGGCAGACGTCGTGCCTGAATGATCCAAATATGATTGCCTTTGGATTTTGCCTTTTTGCCATCCTCATTGAAGCGTGAAATAAAAGGATGAGACCATAAGAATTGTTTAATGCGGCGCATAGATGCACTCTCTTCACTAATGCCACAGCGTCTTAATTCAGTTTTAAATGCCATTGTAAATGCCTGAATGCGAAACTTGAATGGCCGGAAATCCGGCGATTCATCTAAACGTGCCATTTTTTTTGGCATCAACGTTTGGTGGATGAGTTCGCCACGCTCATCTTTAGCTTCCAAATTCGAGCAAAGTGAAGTCAAAAATTCATGGAAAATAGCTTCAAATTTCGCCCGAAGCTCTGGTGATAGTTCAGACAGGCCTGTGGCAGCTCGATCTCCTGACCAATCATTCCAGTCATCCTGCCCAGCATCCTTTGTAGTAGACGCATTGGGATCCAATGATAAATCAGGCGTTTCCGCTATTGGGTTCATCTGCGCTGACGGTTGTAACGGATTTGCAGGATCCAAATTCCATGAATCAGAGGCGCCGTTCCCGGAGTTGAGTGCCACTTTAAGCGCTTCGGCTGCCGAAATGCTTACAATAGAACTGTCTGGAGCCGACTGAAATGAACTTTCATTAACGGGCGTTGAAGTGAAATTGAGTTGATCGGGGTTCACAGAGGGTCGCTTTGAGTTTAATACGGCCTGTGGCGATTTGCTTTGTAAAACATCGTTGTTGAGCACGCCGGAAGGATCCGAGGTAGAGGGCATAGAGTTAACATCATGGGTCACAGGCGCAGCTTCTTGCAGGCCAAAAGAAGGAGCAGAAGATTGTAGGTTCTGATTCGTGGGAAAACTAGACGGTGCCGGCATGCTAAATTCAAACACGCCAGACTGTAAGGATGGAGAAAACGCTGCAGCTGTGCTTAATTGAGCAGTTGATAGAGACGAGGGAACTTCCGGTAGTTCAGACTTAGAGCGAGCACGCATACTTATACCAGTTTTCTCATTGCAGTGCGATTTTATGGGTAAAGCTGATTGAATTTCATTCTTCATGCGTCGCTTCCGACTCTCGATATCATCAATTAATGTTGAAAAAGCTGCCGCCGAGTTGATGACACGTTTCTGCTCAGGTGTTCCCAATGCACTAAAAGATAGCGGTTGACCGCTATTCCGAGATTGTTGCTGCATTTCATTTGATAAGGAAAGACCCGTTACGCCCATCTCAGCAACACGTTTGATCAACTGCTTAATAGTATCCATTTTGTCTGTGCACATATCATATCGACCTCCATGGAAATGTACACGAGCATCCGCTGCTGCTGCCGCTAGCTCATCAATAGAGTTTCCAATATCCGGTAAAAGTTTCATAGGTTCCTGAATATATTTTGATGGCGAGAGACACGAGTGCTCGGTTCTGTCTGAAGATACAGTGTTTGAAGTCATGGCTGGGAACGACAGATTGCACGGCGTAGTTGGAGTAGTCGCATGCGCCGCTTGGGTCAGCTCGATAACAGGAAAAGTACTTGCTCCCTTCAAGGAAGGTCCAGTCAAACCAGTTGCATCATTGCTTACTCCTGTTGTTGGAGGACTAAGTCCCAGTCCGATCGGGATTTGATTTTGTGACACTGTAGAGGCCAAATTTCCCTGATTTAACGGCACTACACCTCCAGGTGAAAGATGATGCACATCAACGTATGGTTGATTATTTGTTGCGTCCAAATGTAGCCGGCCCATAGGGCTTGATTCTTGAACCTGGACATTGGGCGCTTGATTTTGTTCCTCTGGGTTAATATTCTGATTAGACCATTCATCTGAAGCTATTGATACATTTTCAACCGCTCCGACTCCATAATTTTGCAACGGAACGTTCATCGTAGCGGACACGCCGCAACAAAGGGCCGAAGTATCGATAACCCTCGTAAATTATTGAGTGATTCGGGGAAAGATTGTTAGCCACCATATCGCCTAATTTATAAATTACTAATCACATTTGTTAGATCGGGATTGCCACTAGCTTCTTCCTTCATCCGAAGTAATTCGCTTTCAAATTGGGCATTTTTTGTGGCGAATGATTGGACCGATACGCTCAGCACAGATCGACCAAGTTACGTCAAAAAACTCATGAACACGCTTGACTTACCCCACAACCACAGGTATCCGAGCCGCTAGGACCTGGCTCGCAATTCTCTACATTGCAGTTTATCCTCATAAGCGACAAATGGATTGGACACTATAACACTGCAGTGAGTCATTTCCGCATTCAAAGTTGCTTTCCTGAATTATGGTCTATAGGTATAGAATCCAGAATTTAAACTATCCCTGGGACAAAGTGTTCGAACGACGCACTTTTAAAGGCGTAATGCTTGACGTTATCGTGAAAGAAGACTTGGGTCGAAGAGTTCGAGGAGCGCTTGCTGGATAACGTAGGATACTTTCGCGCCTCGGTGTAGATGGCATTGCGGAGGATTTATCGCAGAGTCGAGAAGATGAAATACTCCGGTCCATCTCATAGTGAGCGTCTTGTAGTGTCAAATCATCAAGCCCGTTTTGGCACGATTGCTGAGCGCGGGTACTTTCATCCTCCATTCTTTCTCTCCCTTGTTCGCCAAAGAAGAGTTCAACATCATCGACAGTTTCATCACCGAGTGGGAGAGAAACGTCTCCCTGCAGTTCGGGCTGCACGTCATTGATCTCCAAAAAAGGAAGCACGGGACCAAGCGAGGCACGTTCACGCGTGTTGGCGACAGAAGTCGATTCATTCCTTGGCTCTGTACTGGATAACTCGATGCCTAGACCCGTTGTGGATGCTCCGCCTGCAGCCAATGGTGAGGTGTGACGCGCAGTGGCACTGCGAATAGCGCTATTAATGAAGTCAAGCGATCTTTTGTGCTGTGCTGTACGTGAATTTCCTGGTTGTTGGCTTACATTTGGCGAGACCACATCAGCTGATGACACAGAATATGGATTTCGCATCGTATCGAGCGACTGGAGTCGCTCGACCATAATATTCTGATTCTCTGTGTCGCCAAGCAATTGTCCCATCAATCCTGTGGCTCCCATCCATGTACGCCGAGGAGGGGGTGGATCAAGCGAAACATATTTGATAATACGCAACGGCACATCTACCTCGACAAGAGTTGAGGTTTCAGCACCTACGCCCACACGGAGCACATATTGGACGTTAATATGACGACCAGGCTCAATTGTAGCAGCGCTTTCCGGTAAAACAAGTGAGTGATGGAGATACAAAGGTTTTCCAGGTCTTGCCCCTGTCCACCAGCTACCGAGTTGACCTGCTGCCAAGGTCTCATCCGTAACGATAGTACTGGTGGACGAGATAATATCTTTTTTTCCGGGTATATGATCATGTGCGCGATATAGCGTTTCGACACGCACTAAAGCAATGCGGAGAACATTGAGCAATTGACATCCACCATTAAACACACCTGCTTCGAAATACACGCGCTGGCCTGCGACCCAGGTTTCACGGTGCAAAGCAGCAGCAAGACGAATATTTCGAGCTCTGGCCTCGGGCGTATTTGCCTGAGAAATGATGGGGCGTGGTGAGCTCGATAACTCTGCAGTGGGATTGAGGTATGGATATAGCTGCATTTTTTGGAAGCAATGGGCGATACCACTATGCTTTTCACCGAAAGCTTTAACGCGGACAGATGCAATAAGAATATATCCCACCTCTGAAGACGCACTTTCGTAGCAGCCTTTAGCGCCCTTGCCCATCGGCACGGAGAGAGAAAATGGAATAGCATGTTGACCTTCTTGTCCTAATGAGAAACCTTCCTTATCTGGAAGCGACGCAAAGCATGGGAGGATAGCATCCCCTTCTCCTTCTCCTTCAAAAGTGTTTGTAGCACCATGTAGAACATATGGCTCTGATGGACCATCCAAGCTGCGATCACCATCAATGACAGACATGTGGCGGTAAAATATGTGACGGACATCTTCATCAGGCAGACACTCGTATCCAATAAGCCGTACACGAGGCTGTGCCAGAAGCATAGCAGTGGATCGGTCTGTGTGGTTGGGAATATTCAACTGGATACTCCCGTATAATAATCCTCCCTCTACGACGAGGTTGTTTTCCACAAATAATTCGATACCAATACGTTCATCGCGTTCAGGAGGATACATCGACACGATTGGTTTGCTTGGAAGCGAGTGAACCATGGGTGCAGCGGGCAAGTGAGATACATGATGTACAGGGAGAAAGGGGGGAGCCTGAGGATATGGAATGGGTTGTGCATCGCATGAGCTCACTGACGGCAGTTTGACTTGCGATCCGGGTAATGGCACTTGAGGCTGCGGTGATGATGTAGCTGAATCACTTGGCGTGTCAGCCCTTCTCGTAGCACTGGCTGAATGGACATCGTCAAAGACTGAGCATTCCACAGCTGGCTTGGGCGGAAGTGGATGCTTCATCACACACATGGGCGACACATTCACACTCTTGTTTGTGATCAAGCGATTTTCACGTAACGGCATGCTAGGCAATGATGCACAAGCTCCTTGCGTTGTACTTACTTGTGCGAAATGACCATCATGATTTTTCTGCCGAACAATAGCACGGCGGCGAGAAGACTTGGGAGGCGCGGATGTTTTTTGGGAGATGTTTTGCACATCCATCCTAACGTCACTGAGCGCTGTATCTGGTATTCCTAAGTCAATGCCGAGACCATTCATAATGGTTGACGCGACCAAAGCACAACAGAGATAAGCGTGTAAATCCGACTTAGGGAATGTTGTTGTCGCCAGCCAACACCAGCGGCCCTATGCACGCGCATCGCGCTTGCATGTTTTTATTCACATCAACATCTACAATTTTCCTGAATTGGGCAATAGCATGCCTCCACAGTGAACATACACATCAAGAGCCCGCACGTTGACTCGTGCCCCGACTGCACCTCAGGTGGATAATATATCTGCTCTACAGCGCCACAATAATTACATATAGATAACTCTAAAGGTTAGGGCGAGCGCCAGTCGAGCTACTTTTCTTGGGAGCCGGAATGTAGGAGCCCTTAGCGTCACGCTTGTCGCAACGAGCAATGCCGTCCTCATCGCGGTACACACCAAGTTCGATCAACTTGGCAAAGGCCTTTGCAAAATCAGCGTAGAACAGGTCACGATCCGCAGCATATTTCTCGACCCAGGGACGGAACTTCTCATCTTGGGCGAGCGAGTAGTCCGTAGGAAGCATCATAAGAGGCTCATCGTCCTCGTCCATACCAGGAGCATAAGCCGAGTACTGGAAGGGGCCATCCCACTTACGAGGCTCCCACTTCAGATTCAGCAAAAATTTGTAGAACGTGTTCGAAAAACGGGTTGGGTTCACCACCCAAGGGCCATCGAAGCCCGAGCGGTTCTTGTGGCAACGACCGAGATTGTGAGCGCCGGTCAAAGCCACAATCTCTTGGTCGTTAAAGCCCATGCGGTAGAAGATGTGGCGCAAGTGGTCCTGACCTTGGGCACCATCGGGCAGACGTCCACGAGGGGGCACGTACCTCTTGTTCGTGAAGTCAGTGCGGCCAGGCTTCCATTCAATTTCAGGGCCGTCCATCTCCTTGATGGCCACAACACCGGCGAGTGTCCACAAGTCAGCGTAAGTAATCCACGGGTGCTTCTCCTTGATAGGCTCTAGGAATGCACGGGCATTTTCAAGACCTGCGTTTGCTGGGTCGCCGCCCTCTTCCTCGTACCGCATACCAGCTCCGTTCGAGCCACCAGTCTCATCCTCCTTGCTGTACGTGCCACTCGCGTGCCAAGCAAGACGTACAAGAACAGGGCCGATGGATCCGTCATCATATCCCTTCTTCTTAAGGATAGAGGCAATGTCCTTGCGCACCGCATCAAAGTCACCGAGCTTCGACATTGTGGTGTTAAGTCAGATACGTTGTGGGCAAAGCCAATATGGGGTGAAGACAATGAGCTCAGGAGCCACGTGGTGGCGGTACGGAACCAGCCTATTAACTCAATATGATTTGTACACGGCCACCGAGCTTCCCATGACCCCTGGCATGTTCGGCCGATGTTGTGATCGCAACGCCCATGCTGGCAAGTCGCATGCCACGTGGTAGAACGTGAAGTGCACGGGTCCTGTTGGGCCCATGCTAAGAAACTCCCGTGCATGCGTTCTTCCGTCTCAACGTTGTCTCGACTCGTCCAAAGCACATCCATCTTGGCCAAATCCCGTACCATCATGACGACTGCCCAGGATATTCAGACCCGCGTTATCGGAGCTGCTAACACGCTGGACTACCGCGTGTTCCTCGAGTCAAAGTCGACGGGCCAGCCTCTGTCGCCATTCCACGACGTGCCATTGTACGCTGATGAGGCCAATGGCATTCTGAACTTTATTGTTGAGATCCCGCGCTGGACCAACGCTAAGATCGAGATCAGCAAGGAGGACTCTTTTAATCCCTTCAAGCAAGACACGAAGAAGGGCAAGTTGCGCTACGTTCGCAATTCGTTCCCCCACAAGGGTTACATTTGGAACTACGGAGCGTTCCCCCAGACGTGGGAGGACCCCGCCTTCGCTCACCCTGACACCAAGGCCAACGGCGACAACGACCCTCTTGACGTTGTTGAAATTGGCGAGACCGTTGGATACACTGGTCAGATCAAGCAGGTCAAGGTGCTTGGTGTAATGGCCCTCCTTGATGAAGGCGAGACGGACTGGAAGGTGATCGTGATCGATGTGAATGATCCGATTGCTCCCAAGCTGAATGACATCGAAGATGTCGAAAAGCACCTCCCTGGTCTGATCCGTGCTACGAACGAATGGTTCCGTATCTACAAGATCCCTGACGGCAAGCCTGAGAACCAATTTGCCTTTTCGGGCGAGGCCAAGAATCGCAGCTATGCTACGGAGATCATCCATGAGTGCCACGAAGCTTGGCGCCGTCTGATCACCGGTCAGGCCAACGCTGGTGATATCAAGCTTGAGAACTCCACTGTGCAGGGCAGCAAGTCGCTCGTCGCCCCGAACGACGCTGTTATCACATCGATCCCTTCTGCTTCGCCGCAACCCCCGGCCCCTATTGACCCTAGCATTGACAAATGGTTCTTCATCAGCTCGTCTGCCAACTAAACACAACATAGATATAATCATTTTATAACTATCATGGACTGTTCCTTGATATGAAAGGCTAAGTTCGTGTCTACATGGCACTCGAACCTTTGAATGTCTACACACGGTACAAGGCACGCTTTGTTGCCTTGGCAACAATCTCGGACGTGGCAAAAGACAACGTCTCGAGATTATACGCATACGGTGTCGGAACATCAGCACCAGTAACACGTTCCACAGGTGCGTCGAGATAGTCGAACGCCTCAGTTTCCATGACCTGGGCGCAGATCTCACTTCCAAGACCAAACGCAGGGAAACCACCTTCCACCGTAACGAGACGGTTCGTCTTCTTCACACTTTCCACGATAGTGTCAATGTCCAGGGGACGGATTGAGCGCAGGTTGATCACCTCAGCTTCGATGCCCTCTTTAGCCAAGGACTCAGCAGCTTCCAGGCCATGAGCCACACCCATAGAATGCGCCACAATCGTCACGTCCTTGCCAGGACGTTCGATTTTGGCCTTGCCAATAGGAATCAAAAAATCTTCCGACAGGGCTTCTTGTGAGACGGAGAACGAGTGACCATACAAAATTTCGTTCTCAAGGCACACCACGGGATTCGGGTCACGAATCGCGGCCTTGAGGAGGCCACGGGCATCCTCGGAGCTGTAAGGGCTCACTACCTTGAGACCAGGAATCTGACCATACCAAGTAGTGTAGTCCTGCGAGTGCTGGGCAGCTACACCCGCTGCGGCACCGTTGGGGCCACGGAACACGACTGGGACGGTCACTTGACCAGCGGACATATAGTGTGTTTTGCCAGCAGAGTTAACAATTTGATCGATAGCCTGCATAGCGAAGTTGAATGTCATAAACTCACAAACAGGACGCAGACCTGCAAAAGCAGCACCTACTGCAAGACCGGCAAAGCCCTGCTCGGTGATGGGCGTATCAATCACACGATCCTCACCAAACTTGTCAAGCAGTCCTTTGGTAACCTTGTATGCACCGTTGTATCGGGCAATCTCTTCACCAAGCAGAAACACCTTGGGATCACGATGCATTTCTTCCTCCATCGCAGAATTGAGTGCTTCGCGCACCGTCATTTCCTGAGCGCCCGACTCGGATGCAAAAGCACGCACAGGCATGCGTGCCATAGTCAATGAAGGCAGCAAAGTTGAACGGAGAAGTTGGGGACGAATACAGCGTGCCCTTACAGCTGCAGCTATCATGGTGGTGCCGAAACTGGTAGATTGGAATAGATGTCCCGTTTGTTCAGGCCCGGTTCCAGCCTCCAGTCGGCCCAGGGGCAAATCGTTGTGCTTGCCACCAAGAAAGGGCCTAATAGGCTCTTCCATGACACGCGGAATTTTCCACTCAACTGCCAGACGACGGGCTGGTCATAGATTGTCTTGTGCATTCACACGATGGAGGAGCTCTCGTCAGGCTCGTCGGACTACGCAGCGAGCACATGGATCGCATGGTTCTTGTCAACAAAGGGGAATGAATACTTTTGTGAAATCGACGAAGACTATATTCTCGATCGATTCAATTTAACTGGTCTAAATACCGAAGTGCAGCATTACACGTATGCTCTCGACCTCATCACAGATGCTCTTGACGAAAACATTAATGAACTTCATCGTGAGCAGATTGAAACACAGGCAAGAATTTTGTATGGTTTGATCCACGCTCGATTCATCGTCACAACGCATGGTCTAGCTAAGATGCTCGAAAAATTCAAGCGTGCTGATTTTGGGCGCTGCCCCCGCGTTTTGTGTTACCAGCAACCCCTGCTTCCGGTTGGGCTATCAGAATTTCCCTTCCAAAGTCCTGTGCGGCTCTATTGCCCTCGATGTGAGGACTTGTACCGACCAAAGAGCTCAAGACACGGCGCTATGGACGGTGCCTTTTTTGGATCCTCTTTTCCGCACATGCTGCTCATGGTATACCCCCACATGATTCCTACCAAAGTTACTGTTCTTCCGCCTCCCATCTCAATTGCGCAGAAGCAATATGGCGGGGTGTCTGCGGACATTTTGCACCAACGCGCTGCTGCCCTTGAGCGCCGCGGTGACTGTCTTGCATCTGCTGGTGAAGAGACGGATCAGAGTGGCAATGTCAACGATCGATCTTTAGATATGAGCGCGCCTGTGGATTTCGTTTATGAACGTGTAGTCCCGCGTATCTTTGGGTATCCAGTGCATGAAACAAGTCAGCTCATGGCTTGGCAAGATCGTCAGCAAAAGAAGCAAACTGCGACAATTACCAATTTTCGGCAGCAGAAAATTCATAGTGAAGACGCATGATGTCCCATGGGCATGCACGTACACAATCCTGTAATATAGGCATGCTTTCTGCGGTTGACATAATGATAAACCGAGGGACGAGAGGGTATGCTACAGCACTATAAAGTTGGGGCTGCGACAGGCTTGATATTAAACTTGAGCTCAGGGACGTTCATACCCATCTGACGCATCTTCGCCTGCTCATCCGTGCGCTGTTTGGAAATGTTTAGCAAAATGTCGCGATGGTTAAGGTTGCTCGAGATCTGGTTTGCATTCTCGAAAATGAGCCGACCCCACGATGGATGGAAACGATTTGCTTCGCGCACAATCTGAAACGCTTCATCACGTATCTCAGCTTCTTTTGCTTCGAGCATTGTTGCCGCATCGTCACCAAGCGAGCCACTCTCCAGTAAAGATTGAAGGGCCTGTTTGTCGAGACGCAGTCTACTCATGATTCGTAGAACAGCGACAGCGCGGGCAAGCAGTGATGCTTGAAGCGTTTCTCGGGGAACGATCCATTCCTCTGACTCCGCAGGCTCGTCAGGATAGGCCTCCTGGATTTCACTCAATGCTTTGTAAATCGCTCGGGCAGGCTGGGTTTCAGCATCCTGCGACGATGTGTTTTGATACTCTTGCATGGTGCGCTGGGCACGCCGGCGATAAATTTTCGAGAATAAAGAAAGAGAAAGGTAAAGTGCTGCAATGTATGCAATAGGGACAAAGATTGAAAGCGTCATATTGCTGTGCGTACGCGCTAACGCAAGAACGTCGGTGAGCCAGAGAGAACCGAGTTCGCGACGTGTCCTCTTAGTGGAGGTGTGTAAGGCACCGACTGCACGTCCACACGAGGCGACGGGCCCTGTGTTTTGGCTCCATATTGTTTGATCGGGCCCTGCCACCGTCTAATCCAACCTGGGGTGACGCGGTACCTGCAATCTTGCGTGTATCAATCAGTATTTATAACAACCTCAAAATCACGCTGGTATCGCAATGAAAGGCCTAAAAAAGGCGGTGGTACGTTGATGTATCAGCTGACACTCAAGCTCTCCCGAACAAGACAAGCTGATACCCAAAATCGAAACAGTAATCATGGAAGCGGGTCATACGTCGCACCTGCACCACCATCGAAAGATCATTCATCGAGAGGGTTTTTTTCAGGCCCCAATCATCAATCTTCAAATCAAAGCTACTCGTCTCCTTCTTGTATGTATGCGAATGGTACTAATATGTGTCCAGCTAATTATGCATCACAATCTAGCACTACTACGCGGGCCTCTCCAAAAGCTTCAGCCACACCTGGGGCACCGGCGTCGTCCGTTTCATACGTTTCTGTGCCACCCGGCAACATTTCACAAGCAGTCTCAAGCACGCAGCACTCATATGCGCCTCCAAAGCTGCCATTGAGATCTTCTACTCAGGTGCCTTCACCCGTTGTCTCTGGATCCTCTAGTTTACCTGTGCAAGATGCGTCTAATTCTAAAGCTGCAGCGCCTGTTGCAGCGCTTCCACCTTCAGCACACAAGGCGGGCTACATGGGCAACACAGGTGCGACGCCTTCGCTTACATTAGCCCCGACTCTTCAGCCTATAACACCAACAGTGGCACCAAAGGATACGATTCCTTCGCCAAGAACAGCGCCGCGTAAACAGCGGAGCAGCCGCATCCAGACGGCGGATCACGTCCAGTTGGAACCATTACCGTCGTTCTCCGAGGTACTGCCATCAGATCGGCCGCAACTGTTCGTCAAAAAGCTGAAGCAAAGCGCGGTGGTGTTTGATTTTACTGATGCTAGCGCAGACCTCTCTGGCAAGCAGATCAAGGCACAGTCTCTGCAAGACATGCTTGAGTTTGTCACGACGCAGCGCGGTGCCATCACAGAGCTTGTTTACCCTGATATGGTGAACATGTTTGCATCAAACTTGTTCCGCACAATCCCTCCATCATCCAATTCTCTTAGTGAAGGCTTCGATCCAGAGGAGGATGAGCCTGTCCTGGAGCTGGCATGGCCTCACCTCCAGCTGGTATATGAGCTCTTTCTCCGCTTTGTGGAGAGCACAGACCTCAATACGAGTATTGCAAAAAAGTACATTGATCAGTCATTCGTGGTACAGCTCCTTGATCTATTTGACAGCGAAGACCCACGTGAACGTGACTTTCTCAAGACGACATTGCATCGCATCTATGGTAAGTTTTTGAATTTGCGAGCATTCATTCGTCGATCTATCAACAATGTATTTTTCCAGTTTATTTACGAAACGGAGCGTCATAACGGTATTGCGGAACTGCTCGAAATCCTTGGTTCTATTATCAATGGCTTCGCACTACCTCTCAAGGAAGAGCACAAGGTATTTTTATCGCGTGTATTGCTGCCTTTGCATAAAGTTAAATGTTTGACGATGTATCATCCACAATTAGCATACTGTGTTGTGCAGTTTATCGAAAAAGACAGCACACTTACAGAGAGGGTTGTACTCGGGCTGCTTAGGTTCTGGCCTAAGACCAATTCGCAGAAAGAAGTCATGTTCCTCAACGAGATCGAAGAAGTATTAGATGTGATCGAGCCAGAGGACTTTGCTAAGATCCAGGTGCCACTTTTTCAGCAACTAGCGCGATGCATCGAAAGTCAACATTTCCAGGTTGCAGAGCGTGCGTTATACTTTTGGAACAACGAGTATGTCTTGAACCTTATGGGCGACAATATCCAGGTAATTCTCCCTATTGTGTTCAACAGTCTGTATGAAAACTCGAAAAACCATTGGAATCCAACAATTCACGCACTTGTATACAATGCATTCAAGCTGTTCATGGAGATCAACCCTGCCTTCTTTGACCTCGTATCCAATGAGCATCAACACCATCTTATGCTCGCGGATCAACATGAAAGAGAGCGTTATCAAGCATGGAAACGTATTCATGAAGATGCACTGCAGAACTCTATCAAGCTCGGCATTAAAGCGCCTGATGCTGTTTTAAAGAGCCAACTCGAGTCGCCTGCTGTCACACCTCGCCCCTTGACGGTTCAAGATAATGGTACTTTCGCCGACATGATTCCGCTGGCAAATTCGCTTTCAGGGCTAGCTCCGCCGGCTCTCAGTTTAGCCTCAACGTCAGGTGTCGTACAGGGCCTCGGACGGTCCAAAATTCATGAGTCTTCTGGAAATCTATCCCCCAATCATGATATTGCAAGAGACTCAAATCTCTCCTCGAATAGCACGAATGGTGCCTCTACTGGTGAGTATGAAGATACCGAGCAAAGTATCTTGCGCGATCTTGCCGATCACATAGATCCTTCATATCTGGGCTAAGCTGCGGCAAAGATGATGGTGTAAATGTGAATAAGCTTGAAACTCTATTACTCGTCCTGATAAGTGCTGCGATGTTCAATGTCTTCGCAGAACAAGTTCTTAGGGGCACAACAGGGCACACACGATCAACGTGGATTTGGTATCTAAGCCACTGTGGCCTTCTCCATGGATTTTACAAGATCCTGAAGGTGCTTTCGAGCCTCTGTCACCTCCTTTTCATAGAATGCGCATTTCTTCTCTAGCATCTTGTTCTCCTCTAACGCTTCCGTTCGTCGCTTTTCTGCTTCGTTCACAGCCTCCTGAAAATTCTCCTCAATAAATCTGATGTGAGTGTCGTGCACTTACATTTTTCCGACGCCCTTATAAACGCGAGTCTTATCGCCAAGACCTTGCAATTGCTCCATCGTGAGCTCCTGGAGCTTGGCTTCGCGTGCTCGTCCTTTCATTTGGGCGTTCACAATGCTCAATTGACGTTGAGATGAGACAATTCGTGATTGAATAGAATTCAACAGCACAGGCAGCGAGTCCTCATTTATGTCGGTCATCGCGCCGACCGTCAATATCAAAGGCTAGGTAGAGCCGAGCTCCACAATCGTCTGAAGATGGTCGCAGCTGGCCGACCGTTCGCCGTGCCTCGCTAGCGTCCACGTGACAATAACCGCGGTCACTGGCTCTGGCTCTGACTGTGCGTCAACGTCGGTGACGATGTCCAAGCGCGGCGGATCTAATGTTGTATTCGTGGGAAATATACCTTATGACATCTCCGAGGAGCAGCTCATAAAAGTGTTTTCCGAAGTAGGACGTGTCGTGGACTTTCGCCTCGTCAGCGATCGCGAACAAGGCAAGTTCAAAGGATACGGTTTTTGTGAATACGAGGATGCCGAAACGGCTGCGTCAGCTGTGCGTAATCTGAATGACGTCGAAGTCGGTGGGCGACCGCTCCGACTTGACTATGCTGATGCGGATCCTATGCAAGACACTGGCCGCGGGCGAACTCCGAATGTCCAGCCAACACTGCCGGAAGGTGTTCCTATTCCACTCGGTGTTTCAGCTACAGACGTTATTACCCAGACGATTGCCTCATTACCTCCTAATCAACTGATGGATATTCTCACGCAAATGAAGGCCCTCACTACGCATGCGCCTGAACAAGCGCGCCATCTTCTCGTCACGAATCCACAGCTTGCCTATGCTATTTTCCATGCTATGTTGATGATGAATGTCGTGGATCCTGTTGTCGTACAGACTGTCGTGAGTGAGACTGCCCCAGCTGCTGGAATGCCGCCGGCATCTATGCACATGGAGCCTGTCGTGACCCCTGCTCCCCCGCCACAACCTCATCCACCTCAGGGATACCCCCCAATGCCAGCACAACCTATGCCAGCAGCACCTCCGTTGCAGGCACCACAACTCGATGAACAACAACGTATACTGCTTCAACAAGTTCTGCAGCTAACTCCCGAGCAAATCCAAGCACTTCCGCCTGATCAACGCGCTGGTATTTTGCAACTCAAGGCGCAGTTTGGACAGTGAATCAAAATGTATCTGTCGTCTTGATTTGGTGCAACATACCCATTCCCAAAGCAGCAGAGCAGAAATGTAGCGAACAGAGATGTTCCGATGTCTGTGCATCTGCTATGGCGTTCTGCACCCGAGTATGCACAGCATGCCATACTTCATCGGGTGAGCCACTTGCGTCAATACGTTCCCAACGTGCTCCGCTCCGTTCCATAAGCAAGGCGATATTCTGGAACGCTTGACGTACAAGACTCTGGAATGCCTTCTTCTCGTATCGCTCCTCGCCATAAGCTGCTCGTTTTGTAGCTGTGGTTTCATCGAGATCCAGGAATAGTGTAATATCGGGTAATGGCATTCCTACATCCGGCGAGATACACCACGAGAGATCAAGACCTTTTGCATGCGAATATGCCATACCCGAGAATGCATAACGATCGCACACGACATGCTGACCCCTTTGCAGTGTCTGTAAAATAGACGAAAGCATCTCCCATCGGTTAGCAGAAAATAGAAGGTGTACAGCTTGATCATTGATGTCGCATTTGTTTGTAAGATACGAATTGATCATCGTGCCGATAGAGGTAGTTCGATCTGGAAATTTGACGTGGCGTGCCTCGAGTTTTTCGACAAGGCGGGCAACTTGGGTCGATTTTCCCGACCGATCGAGGCCCTCTACCACAATAAAAGCACCGCGCTTTCCGTCTAACGCATTTTTAATAGGGATAATGTCAGAGAGCAAAATGGGAGGCTCAGACTTCTTCAACCAAGGACGCACTTGGTCCATGAATTTGTCAATGGCGCCATGGCTGAGATTGTGATCAGCTTTTTCATAGATCTGCATGACCAAAGAACCAAACGGCCTTCCGACCTGAGACATTAAAATGTTGGCCAAAATTCCAAGATTCTCGACAGAGACGACTTCATCATTGGAACCGTGCGCGATAAAACACTGTACGTGAGGGGGAATATTCGCATAATGGATGTGGGCAGGAAAAGAGCTCATAGAGGCGTGATCTTCGGGGTGAATTCGGCGTTCAATTATCAGTTCACCAACATTTGCTTTGATGGGTACGTATCCATATGAGTCGAAACAGGGTTGAAACTTGGCGTCTTTGCGCCGCTGAAGCGACATGTCAACGCTACCACAAGCAAAAATGACGCGTGAGGGTGAGCGATGCTTGTACAAAGGACCCGGGTTACAGTAGCGAGATATGTAGACTGCTGATACAGCGCAGCCTTTCGAATGGTTAACCATCAAGTCGGTAAAATAGCCGAAACGTTTGTGCAAGTAGTCAATAACGTGAAATAGGTCCTCGGCACATTCATTATATTTGCTGTACCTCCAATCTCCAGGAGTTTGGCCTTCACCACATGCATCCCACCTGAAAGAGTCGATAGATAGTTCTGAAGCTAATGATTGAAAGAACAGAGCATTCTTGTCGGCCAAAAGCCCGTGATTGAACACAGCCAGGGGGCGACCCTGTCGTGCACCCGGCGCTGGCACGAGAGTATCTCCTTGCACATTTGCCAGCCTTAATATGCCATGATACCCATGACCTTTGTCAGCTTCGGCTTGATTTCCTCCAGGAAAAGGTATAACAATGTGAAACTCTGCCATGGCAGGAAACAGGGTCCGTCCATTGTGGGGTAGCCTAAGAGCCATACCAAAAATGTGGAGCATGTATCACGTGCATGTCGCCCTCTCTTGCTGTCGGCGTGCTATGCACGATGTTGAAATTTTCCAGACCAACGTCATGGGGCGCAAAGCAGAGCTGCAGCGCATAGCGCTAGAGCGCTTGATGGGTCCAGAGGGTACGTTGAAAATGTCTCACGGAAGTGATGGGAACAGCGGATAAGGATGTGCACTTCACGGACCCAAAGGTTTGCCGCAACTTTTTGTGCGGCACGTGTCCACACGACCTATTCAGTAATACAGTAAGTTGCCTTGGCACAAACTAACTTCGCAGAAAATGGATCTTGGTCCATGTCCAAAGTCGCATTTACCACGATATAAGGAGCTGTATGATGCTGCAGTTGAACGTGGTGAAACGTTTCCCGTTATTGTCGGCGACTTCCAGCGCAATATCCAAATGTTTGTTGGTGATATCGACCGCAAAATTGCTGCGAATCGACGGCGGCTTGAGCAAACTCCAGAAGAAATGGAGCGATACAACTCTATGATGCGTGATATTAACGAGGTTGAAGAGGCCATTACTGCAGCCACAAATGAAATGGAGTCCTTGGGTGAGCAGGGTCGTGTGGAAGAGTCGCTAAAGGAGCTTGAAAAGGTTGAAGCACTGAAAATGGAGCGCTCAGATAAGGAAAAAGAGCTCCAGACGTTACAAGAAAATAGTGGCGCAAGCGGCCACCAAAAGTTGCGCGTATGTGATATATGCGGTGCATACCTCAGTATATTGGATTCAGACCGCAGATTGGCGGACCACTTTAGTGGCAAAATGCATATGGGATACCAGCGCCTCCGTGATCTCTTCCGTGATATGCAGAGTGAACGCCGATCAGCGGAGCAAAATCCACTGCGTGATCGATATCGAAGTCGGTCGCCCCCCACACGGTGATACATATACATAGGGTTCGTGTGTGGAGTACTTAACGTCGTTCATGACAGAATTTAACGAGCCGCGCACAGGCCGCTCGATTCCCGCTTACTTGCGCGGTGTAATACAGAGTATGCGCGCTGCACCAAAAGAGCAAGACCTACGTGATAAAGTGATCAGCATTCCCAGCGCATTTGTCCCATTTCCAGCTCTATCTGATGCCACGCTTCGTGCCGTGTTTCGCGACGAGGCGAGTCCCGAGTTTCCAACGTGTGTGCGTGTAGCACTACAAACACTAGAACACAATTACAAAGACTCCTCATCTTATTCAAACGAAGTTCGTCGTGGGTTCTGGGCACTCGCGCAGCTCGTTAAATATGTACATGAAGAGCCCTCGAAACGTGCCGTTCAGAACAAAGGAGCTGATATGAACCTGGATGAAATTGATCATGAAGCATTGTCCGCGCCACAAAAAAGCCCGTCTCTTCTTCCCACAGGAAAAAAGCTTTCATTTGAGTTGCATGATGTATTTTCTGCTATTGATAAGAATGATGTTGACAAAATCATGGCGATCCGTGACGCACGCTTTGAATTATTGCTCGGTTCCAAAGCCGATGAGCCAGGCACACGCGCTTGCACACCGCTTGAGTACGCGATAGGCCTTGGTCCAAAGCATGAACGCGTATGCCTCTTTATAGTGGGTGCATTGTCCCGCTATGTTAACAATCTCCCTGAAAACAGGCCGTTGGATTTAACACAAAAAGACATGCTCCGTAAAGTGCGCTCTAATCTCAAATTGGCCATGGACCAAAGTCTCTTCAAAGATGACACATCGTTAGTTGCAAGCTATTTACAAGTGCTTGTTATGTCTGAGGGAAATGCATGGCTCGAACACGCTATCAAGACAGTCAGGTACGAGCTGAAAACATGGTTAAGTGGACCTCAACGACACGGCTGCATTGAGGCCCAGCCACTCTCAGTCGCCCATGAGTCTATCGAAAATTTTCTTACGACGCATATGCGTATACGTCGCAAGAAAGAACATGTGGTGGTGGCTGCTGTCGATGACTATGTTGCGAATGCGTCAAGTGACTTAATTCTCTTGGCGCTTTGGTCGCTCCTCCCGGAGCATAACGAATTACCGCTTTATGCCTTCGCGCGCGATGATCGTTGCACGACACTGTTCTGCGACGAAGTCTCAAGAAAAGCGCCATCATCTTCTCTCAGGGTTGCGCGTGTAGCGATGAGCATTGTAGAGGCGCTTCACAGCGGTCTGCATTCACATACGTCGAGAGAAAGATGGAGTATATTGCAACGTATCATCAAGTAAAATATAAACATTATATACAATGGAAATATTCAGAAACTGTGCGCAAGAGCTGAGCACGATAATGCTGAAACTCTGCTACCGAGCGGTCTGCCACAAGCTTCCAGGCATTTCGGTCAATAGACTTGACACGCATGCTAAACGTAGCAGAAACGGGGCGATGGTCTGACACCGTAGCGTCCCAACGTTTGTAGGACGTGCACTGTACCATATTGCCCGTGCGAGAGCGGTACAGAATCCGATCGCAGTACGCAGGAACACGGGCCTTGTCAGACGAGTCATAGTCATTCGTGAGCCGATTAAACTTGTATGTGGGGGCGAAGCAGATTGGTGCTTCAAGAAAGTGACGCAAACCAAACTGTGGATTGGATCGAATTTCAAGTTGCAATTGATCCGCCGCGAATAGATCATTAAAGCGATTCTGCTCGATCAGAGTCATAGCCGTGTCACGACTGAGATCAAGACGGTAATTCAAGTCACCAGCAAGCAGACAAATTTCATGATCCATGGCCATGGATCCATCGCTGCCCAGTGCAAACGCAAGATCGTTGGACGTCAGCGTTTGACTGGATGACTGTAAAATATCAGCGACATCCAAATTGCGCCGCCTCACATTGCGCTGGCCAGCAGCCAGATGACAATTGATGAAGCACAAACTTGTGTCATCCAGTACAAAACGCGTGAGTAACGCGCCCTTGTTACCGTATCGACCACCCAGACCGGTCTTGACGGCATAACTTCCTGGAAGTCGGATACGCGGAAGCAAGTCTGATCGAACGAAAATGCATGTAAAAAGACCCACCAGGTTCTCTGTCAACAAAACACTGAAAGGTAATTCAGGTGGCATGACAAGGCGCACGTAGGCCATAAGTTTATCGAGCCATGCGCGATATCGACTCGGAAGCCGCTCGCGCTCTTCCGTCGATTCCTTTCCTGTGCCTCGTCGCTGTTTGCTCCCGCCGAGAAGGAATCGTTTCGCAGTCTGGCGCTTGTCTTCAAGATCCACAAGCTCCTGAAACGAGAACACAATTACATCAGGAGGTACCTGAAAGCTGGATCCGTCAGGATTTTGTGTCGTAGAGCAAGATGAGCGCAAAATACGCTGAAATAAATCCATATTGTCGACCATACCAAATAAGTCAGCTGGTGCTGCTGCGTCGAGGTTGAATGTCATCACAAGAGCACGAAGCGATGAGGATGTCGAGTATAGATCTGCCTTGCTGCTTAATTCGGCATTGATCCAGTCTTGTGATAGTGTTGCATCCCAGAATGTAGCATAATTGTCTGTGCTCAGGCTACACGCCATGACTTCAGGCGCCTGAGTATTAATGCTGTAACCGTCAAAAAGTAAGGAAAAAATGCTATCGCGATGCGCTTGCCATAATTTAACCATTCGCAAGTGTTGCGAGTTGGCCAAATGCACAATCATGCGTCCATCGCGTGTGCCAGACCAAATGGCGTTTAACACACCGGTCATAGACATGATAGGGGATGATGATACCAAAACATGTTCAAGGCATTCGCCTTGTTCATTCCAAACACTAATGTGTCCCGACTCGTGTCCAAAATAAACAAGACCAGGTGTCGTTGATAGAGAAGCAGAGCAGGTAACAGCGCCCCCTCCATCTGGCCCAGACATAGGCCACTGGCCGGCCTGCGACATGACATTGAATGGGCGAGTGTCTGACACGGGACTGAAGCATCGCACAGATAGGACTTTTTGTGTCTGCTTCGGCGCCAATTTAGTGACCATGGTAGGGGTACACAGCCAAAGTAGACTACCCTCGACAGAGCAATACGTGTTCTTCGGTATAGTGATGCGAATCGTTTCCGGCGTTGTGGACGGTAAATGTAGCGGAGACAACCGAGGTACCCATGTAGATATTTTACCACTTTCATCAACACACACCATCGCCTTACCAATGCGGGCAACATGACAGATAGGTGACTTGTGTACATTAATACGCAGCGCAGTAATCTTGCCTGTCAGCGTGTCAAGCTCACCAATGTGCCCTGCAGGAGTGCCGTACCATACTATACGTCCCTCAGGTACCAGTTCGTTGCCGACTTGAACAGACGGACAAAAAGCCAGCGTGGTAGCACGCAAGTCACGCGAGGTAGGTGACAGGTTCGAGGGGCTATCCAGCCATGCATAGTGTTCAGCCGTCTGAGGCACTATAACTTCCGTGCTCTGTTCAGGTGCTTCCGTGTGGAATTGTGCTCCTCGACGTACGACGAGTACACGAATTTTATCCTGTGACGCAACGACGAGTTTTTCGCCAAATAGAGCACCTGTGGTAATGGGTGTGCTAAACGGCACGCTCCGCGGTGGATCCAACGCAGGTGGCACGCGATTCACGTAAGACATATCGGGTAGGTCGTGCGATGTCAAATGCAGCTCTCCTAATTCATTCGTCATGTCATCCTCTTCTTCACTGCTGGCAGCAGGATCGCCCCTCTCTGCCGAGTGTGTTGAGGATATCGAGGGTGTCGCCTCTGTCATGGGAACGCTAGATGCAGATGCGCTCCCGGAAAAAGGATGAATGTTGGGCGAAAAAGCCGTAGAGTTGGGTGATGTGTATGCTAGTGGATACTTCACGTCAGGCGTATGGTGAGTTGGAACGTCAATAGGCGGCTGGAGTAGGCGCGACATGTCTTGGGGAGATGTCACCTGCGGATTGAGCTGAGAATCCATTTGTTGTGTCGGCATCATGGTAGGCCTAGGCGGCATTTCGATATGGTGCGGCAGCGTGATGCCTGGTGACGATGCAGATGGGAGCGACACCTTAGGTACGGAGACGGACGTTGGCTGTGGCACAGGTGACAGGCGTTGAGGCGAAGCACCGCTACTAATACCACTGCTCATCGGGACATGAGATACCATGTGCATCTGCTGAGGCGGCGGGGTTTGAAATGACCTGTATGCATCGGCGGACGAGTGTAGTTGAGCCGACTGAGCTGGAATAGGCTTAGGTTGTGCGAAGTGGTGCCTGGGCGGTGATCCTAGCTCATGAACAGCGTGTTTCAGTGGTTCAGGTGATGGAAGCGGCCTCTTCGGCAGATCAGGTGCCTTGGACGCCATGGAGTGGCACAGGTCTACCTGGTCGCTGCACGCCAAGAGAGTGGTGGCAAAAAAGGGGCTGGATAAGCAGTGCTGCCACGTGGACGAGGAAAATGGAGCAAGAATGTGGATCTCCTAGGCACGGTCTTCCGACACGATTCATGTCGGCGACATTGAGTTTATTTGGCGTGCATGAAGATGACCTGCCTATGTCGCCAGACTTAGAGCCCACAGAAGACATTGTTCCTGAGCAGATCCCTTCTATTTTGGATCAGCGCGCATGCATTGTGTACTCAACAGCACCGGACGTGGAGCCACGTGTTGTGTCTACCACAGACCTTGAGAGCGATACCCAGGCACAACAGGAATACCGCATACATCTTCGGCTTGATATGACGAGCGGGTGCGGTGGTAAGATTTGGCCGGCTGCAGAGGTGCTCGGTGCATACATTGCCTCAATGCCTTCGCGGTATGCGCCCCATGCAGCCGACTTGGCCTTAGCGCAGCATCCATGGCGGGGCAAGACGGTCGTGGAGCTGGGAAGTGGGACAGGTCTTATAGGGTTCCTGGTCGCCAAGATTGGTGTGGGCTGCAAGACATGGATTACCGACCAACTGCCGATGCTGCCGCTGATGGAAGAGAACGCAACGCTGAACCCTGATATGGTGGATGCATGCCATGTCGCTGAACTCAATTGGGGCGAAACACTACCGGAGAGTGTTCCATCCAAGCCAGATGTGATCCTGCTCGCTGACTGTGTCTATCGAGAAGAGGCATTTCAGCCGCTGGTTGATACGTTGTGCATGTTGTCGACACCTAGCACCGAGATCCTTTTCTGCTATCACAAACGGCGTCGTGCAGACAAGCGCTTTTTCCAGCTACTAAAGCATCATTTCACCTACGAAAACGTGAAAGATGATAGCGAGCGGCGCCGACGAGCATACCAGACCAGCGGGACGTTCCTCATGCGGTTTACCAAGCGTGCCTAGTCAATTTCGTTCGCCTCCCTCGCGGCAAGATAGTCAGCATGCAGCTTCAGTTGGCGTTCATATTCTTTTTCTAGATTCTTACGCCGTTTCTTGCCAAGTGCTTCACCTTGTTCGTCCTGCGTGGGTATACCCTGTTGATCCCATGCGGTGTATTGGTTCGTATGCGGTGCGCGGAACATGTCTTGTGGGGCGATACGTCCACGCTCCAGCTGTTCACGCCGCTTGACTCGCGCAGCCTCAGCAGCCGCAGCCTTCCGTGCAGCCTTTTCAGCAATCATACGCTCTTTTTCGGCCCGCTGTGCGCGCAGCTGCTCAGCAGGAACAAACTTGAATAGGGCCTGGCCATTTTCCTGGTCATCGAGAGCCACACCCAAATCGGCCAGCTCCACGTCACGAATGGTATCAGCGAGTTGGAGCAGGTCTGCACTTGATGCATTTGAGCGTGCCAGTTGACGAACGCGGTCGCGGAACGACGACAGCACGCGCACAAATGGAGCGACGACTTCATCGCGGTCCACAGCGCCATCTTTCGTAGCTACCGTGCCCCAGCTTAGATCGCCCTCACGCGTCGGTCCCTCGCCAAGACCCAACATGCGGAGCATGCGCGCTACATATTGCGACACATTCACAAGCACACACACGTTCAGGTCATCACGCGACGTGCCGCGCTCGTATACATTGGCACGCGACACAAGCTCGAGGAGCACCTCAATACCGCGTGGCGTATCGAAGTTGTCACACATGGCCAAGCGGAAAGCTGCCTGTGTGTCTTGCAGTGCGGCATTCAAACTCTGAGCGCCTGGGCCATAATGATGCTGGCCGTCACTGAAAGCCTCGCCTTTAGCACGAGACTCGCGCTCAAGCGCCGTAACCACGCTGAAAAAGTTGTTGAGCGTTATTTCAACCGAGCGGACCTCGGCCATGCTTGACTCGCGAAAGTCCATTTTGGCGTGCCAAGGGTGCATCAAAAAAGCGAGGCGCAGCTGACGAGCCGTGTAGCGCCTCAATGCCTCGTCGATGCTAATAAAGTTCTTGAGACTCTTGCTCATCTTCAGACCCTCAATATGCAGGTGTCCCGTGTGTAAGAAGTAGTTGATCCACTGCGTGCAGCCATGGAACGCCTCACTCTGTGCAAGCTCGTTATCATGGTGGGGGAAGGTGAGATCAATCCCACCAGAATGGATGTCAATTTGCTTACCGAGCACCTGCGACGCCATTACACTGCATTCAATGTGCCAGCCAGGACGTCCCGGGCCCCACGGAGACGACCACGATGGCTCGCCAGGCTTGGCACGCTTCCATAACGCAAAGTCTGCGGCATGGCGCTTGCCTTTCGCAGCCAAGGCACCCTCGCCTTCCTCTAGGAGCTCGCTGTTGCCCTTACTCCATGGCGCAAGTTTCGCATACGTGTGGTGCTCGGTACCGCAGGCACTGCCGTCAAAGTGTGACGTGGCAAACCACACATTCTTACTTTCGGATGTGGCGTCATCGACGTACGCGAAACCGTTCTCGATAATGCGTTCAATGAACTGTACAATCTCTGGAACGTACTCACTCACACGTGTTAGCATCGATGGCGGCTCGACATGCAGTCGCTTCATGTCCTGGAAAAAGGCCGCTTCCCAGTACGCAGCAAGCTTGCGGAAAATAGCTGGATCACTCACGGTATGTGCCAGCGTAGCATCGAGGTGTTCGCTGAGCACGTCGCTTGATGCGTCGATGAGGGCTTTTGCCTGTGCCTCAGATGTGTCGCCCGCGCCCAATGCGACAGCAGCCGCCACTTGGGCATCGCGTGAGGCTTGCAACGTAGCGAACCACATGTGGAACTTGGGCATACGCTGTGCCACTTCTTCACGCCACTTAGGATCTTGAGCCATACGCACTACCTGTTCCCAGCCGCCCTCGCCAGCACGACTTCGCTCTGCAGCTTGAGGATCGGAGGCCTCCTCGTAAGAGGGGGCTGGTGGGGTGAGCGGCATAAGCGTATGGCAAAAAAATTGGGACCACGCCGTTTGCACGGTATTCAACAGTGCCAGCGTAAGTTGGGGATGCTGTGCTTGGAACTGTTGCAACAGGTACTCTTGGCGGCCGCGCACAATAATCTTGTCGTCGATGTCAGTGACGTTCATCACGAAGTGGACGTCATAGCCGAGGTAGTCGCGCATAATGCGCCGGATGACGTCCTGTGCAACATAGTTTCGTGCGTGCCCCATATGGCTCGCATCATATACGGTGGGACCACAATTGTACCACGTCACAAGACGTCCACGCTGCGGCACAAAAAGCTCCTTGGACCGCGTCAGACTGTTGTACACGTGCAACTGGGGTGCTGGTTCCCTAGGCTCAGGCATCTTCCACACGCGATCTGCTGAAGCACTTGACATGACTCGGACCCAATGTCGCTGGATTCTCCGCCAGTGACCTCGAACGTGCTGTGTCGCCACCAGCAGGACCATGCGACGGCGACGGCCTTTCTCGCTGCGGCGCCATGTGCGATGGATTACGTAAACACCATGTCGTGACGCCAGTGCGCCACGCCCGCCACCTGTCCATGGTCGAGGTGCCCGCTGATGGTGTGGGTGACAGCACCAAATGGGACGGTATCGATGTGGCACCGCTCGTACAGCTGGCCCAAAATCAAATGGAGTGTGTTCTACGATTGATGCCCGCTTCCAAGACCCTGTTTATCGATCCGACATTGGCGGGACCCCTAGGTTTGATGGCGGATCTGGCCGCCCTACGGCAGCGTGGTGTAGAGCGCATGTTCTGGATGGAAGAGACACCAGCATCCGTCCCAGCTGTACATATTCATGCGCCTACGAAACATCTTTTGTACCTATGCCGACCAGATACGCGGTGGCTGCGCACCATCCTTGCTCATTATACAGCAGATAAGGCCGAGGGCGACTTACAGCATGTATACACGGTGGCCTTCGTTCCACATCGCACGGAACCGTGTGTGCAATTTTTACGTACACATCAATGTCTCGATTCGATCCAGATATTTGATTTGGGGCTCGAGTTCTCCGTGCTGTCGCAAGACGTTCTCAGCCTGGAAGATCCATTCGCGTGGCCACGGATCTTTCTGCAAGGCGATCACACTTCGCTGTTCCATGCAGCACAGGCACTCGTAACCCTTCAGCGCATGTGGGGCCTGTTTCCGCGCATCGTTGGAAAGGGAGATTGGGCAAATCGATTGTGTGACCTGCTTGTCCGACAGCGTCAGGAAGCGCTTGTCTCGGATGAAGATCCAGCCGCGCTCAAAACGCCAGCACCAGATATAGATGCTCTCATTGTGTTGGATCGCATGGTGGATCTCGCCACACCCATGCTGACACAGCTCACGTACGAGGGCCTGATCGACGAAGTGATGGGCATGTCGAGTGGATTTTTGGAGGTCGATGCCTCATGGGTCGGCGCTGCACAGTCTGCTGGCACTGGCGCTCACCGCAAGATTCGCTTAGATGGCACCCAAGATGCACTTTTTGATTCCATTCGCGATGACAATTTTGCCGTTGTAGGAGAGAAACTACACGCGGCTGCCAAACAGCTCAGCAGTGATTATGAAGGACGGCATCAGGCCAACACGGTGCAAGAGTTGCGTGCGTTTGTCAATCGCCTAGGCACCTTGCAGAGTGGGCACTCTAGTCTTCGGCTGCACACTTGCATTACAGAACACCTCTTGCAAACGACCAACACGGACCACTTTCACTTTCTACTCGAGGTGCAGCAGAACTTGGTTGCCGGCGCACCCATTGCTCCACTGCTGCGAGAGATCGACGAGTTGGTGGATTTGGGTGCACCATTTTTGGATATAATCCGCGTGGCTTGCCTAGCTTCATACATCCACGGCGGTCTCAAGGCATCCTGGCTCGACTCTTTCCGAACGACTGTCGTGCACGCCTTTGGCTCCGTGTGTCTACCCCAGCTCATTGCTCTAGAACGCATGCGAATCTTGTATCCTACGCCTCCGTCGTCTGTCAAGGTACCCCGGGCAAGTAAATTTACGAATGTCCTCAAACCGCTACGACTTATTGACGACGATGTGAATGAGCGTGCGCCAAGTGATGTCGGCTACGTGTATAGTGGCTATGCTCCACTTTCCGTACGACTGGTCCAAACTATCTGCCAGCATGAACAGACACTTCGTGAGCAGCAGAAGAATCCCCATGTATACCCACAAGCTGCGCGGATCGCTGGCTGGCATGGTGTCGATGAAACAGTGTTGCAATTACCAGGCGCGACTTTTGACTTTATACCAACGGACATGAACGAGGTACCACCTATGGACGACAACAAGATCCGAACGACTGTGATCTTTTTTGTGGGTGGCGTCACATATGCAGAGATTGCTGCATTGCGTCTCATGTCACGACAGCAACGCACGCGCCGCTTTTTGATCGCTACAACATCTATCATGAATGGGAATAAAATGCTCAAAGACTTGTATGTCTAGGTATATATATTATGCGGGTATGCCGCGGAGTCCTGCCGTAGAAAGACAACCTTGTATGACGCCCATGAGGTACTTATTTTCTACCGCGGCCGCGACACGTTCCTTGTCGCTAAGCTGCTTATTGATTGTGCCCGCCGACTGGTGCGTCCCAGGGCGTATCAAGACACCAAGCTTGTAGTGGGTTGGAAGAGCACGAAGAAGCCGAACACGTAGGGAGAGGCCAATAAGTGTGGCCATGCTGCAGTGCGGGATTGTCGGCGTAAATTCTAGCACAACTGAGGGCGAGGCATTCTCGTTCCCCGTATCAACGGTAATATGCTCTTCATTCACCACAGCTAATTGTTCGAGTGTGAGCGGATGCTCCGGGTCCGTGACCGAACGCACGAGGTCAAACACTTCGCGGGCATCAATAGGCTCATCCTCTTCCTGCTCCCCCCATTCGTCCTGCGCATCGGTAAAAAGGGTCGAATTGGGTCTAAGGCCATCACATTTCCACCATGAATCGGGTGAGTCTGAGCAGCGCGATGCACGCAACGTGGGCGCACGAATATCGTACACAACAGGATTGGCATTCTCCAGCTCAGTCGAGCCGAAGTTCATGGTATGGCAAAGCCAGATAGGGTGCCTCCACATGCGCCACCCAGTCATGTCCAGTGCCTGGTAGGGCGTCCAAACGTCACCTGTCACTCCCGCTACGTATCCAAATCGAAAAACGATGGCTCTGAATATCACATTAGGGAAAACTAAATTGATTCTTAAAAAGGAAGGGAAACAAGTTACAAGCAATGCAGTTTAACATGGAGGCACACCAGACGGCTCCATCATGGAGCTGTTAAGAAAGGCATCCATCAAGTCCTGTTGGGTATTCCATTGCACATGCGCAGAAAGGCCCAGACGTCCACCCACGTCGTTCGGTTCCAAGTAGGATGGAACGGCATCAGGCAGAAGCGAGGGTGAAAATGCAGGTGGAGAGAGGGACTGAGTTGTGACATGCTGATCTTGTATGTGTTGGCGGTGTGCTTGGTCGTCCAGCACGCTCATGGAATGCGAGCGAGGTGGCACTGGTAGTGATGATGTAGTGAGCGAATGTGTTGGCATGAGCAGAGATGATGGCGATGATGGCATATGGTGGTTGCTAAGCAAATCGGTATGCGACGCCGCTGGAGATAGCGTTGTGGTCATACCGTCTGGCAAACCATCCTTTTGTCGAAACGCATCAGACACGTCCAAGTTTGGTGGACGCACTGACAGAGACGATAGAGGTGCATCAGCATCGTACGGCGACATGGTTGTCGGCGATGCAGAAAGGGAAGCTGTCATGGAAATAGTATCAGTACTTGATGACAGACCTCGATCCAAGACCTGCAATGAGGCCATCGGGCCAGAGGATGAGAGAGCGGAAGTGCTCGCCGAGCGAGATTTCGGCGTTAACGTATCCGACTTGTCCTCAACCTTCACGGGATTCGTTTCTGTCTGCGGTGATGCTTGGGTTCGAATCAATGTTGGCAGTGACTGTGGTGGTGTATTCGGCCGCAACAGCGCAGGATCAGGCACAGTCGGTGCCGAGATGCGAGAAGGTTCCGTGTTCGTTGCGTCTTGCGAATTCGAGACAGACAGTGGCTCCGCCTCAGAGGACGGCTCATGAATCTGTAGGCCCAAAAGCCCCTTCTTCGCGCCCGTTGCGTCGTTCCTGGCATGCAGGGAAGAAGTTGGTCCACGGTGCAGAGACGGTTTTTGAGGCGTGTTGGGCACATTGGCACGAGAGTCGGGACCTACAACGGAGACCACCGGCGTGCCTGGCTCACGACCCAGCGACTCCACGCACTCAAAGTCCCAAGCCACGACGCCAATAATATTACCAAGCTGAGCCCCCGGGCTCTCAGACGTTAGCGGCACGTGGGGAACAGACGCGGTCACGTCGCTGCGGGGAATCACAAACTCTTGAACAAAAGCCAGGCCAATTAACGCCATACCCAGCGAAGCACGCTCGCTGGGCTCCTTGCAGTACGATGCGACAGGCACCATGCCGTCCGAGCCGTATATGTGCACAGGGTGGTTCCGACTCAAAAAGTCGGCCCAAAAGTCTGTCGCGAACGGCACTTGATACGCCCATGAAAAACCTGCGTCAGATTCAGAAAACGCTGGAGGTTGCTTCTTGGGCGAACTTTCTGGCGAAGATGGCTGTGTGTTGTCAGCGGGCTGCGCTAAAGACCGAATCGAATCGGAGCGCGCACGAGCAAGCATACGAGGCGCCTCGAGATGGTCAGCCATGGACAATATGCATTTTCCATGAGAGTAAATCGACAAGACGGACGTCAATGGTGTGTTTTTCGTGCTAGCCATTGACAGCGCAACACCCATGCGATCGAACTGGGCATTTGAGGCATCCGAGCGAGGCAGTGACATGGGCACGTGGACGTGCACAAACGGGCAGTCCATGCGCTTGTACATATCAGCAAGTTGCGGAAACCGGAAAGAGGTCATAGCTGCGTCATTGCAGGGCATAATTGAGATCTCCCCGCCAGAATGCAGGATTCGAGACATAGCAAGCGCATCGAGCTTCGAGTATGTATGCCGCTCTTCTGTCTTGGTCGAATATGTCCACATGGAGAAGGCTGTTGGTATCAACACTGGCATGGGCTGTAAGCTCGAGAGTGTTTGTGTGGCCCTTGATGGCCGCTGAGCCAAGCTCGGGGTCGACAGGAACGAGGGGGAGACCGTTGGTCCACGTGGCGACAACGAACGAATCTCGTTCGCATGAGGTGAATGAGACACATGCAGATTGTCGAGTGCTTTGGAAATCATGCCAGAAGCAGGTGATTGCAGAGGCGAGTGCGTGTAAGGCAGTGGACTCGATAAAGCCGGCGATATGGCCGATGTCATGGGCGACGCGGCTGACTCGGACGAAGCGAGCGAGAAACCAAGCAGCCCAACGCTATACTCGGACAATGCATGAGAATACATCATACCACCAGCTGGCGTATAATAATCCTCTTCGTTTGTCGGTTCGGATATGAGTTGCTGGAATTCCATATCGTTGCGCTTGACATTCTTCAGCACTTGAATGTGACTTGATACCTGCTTCCGCGAGCGTGTCTTACCCGTCTTTCGCTCGATGTAATCAGCGATGAGCTCATTGCGACCGCAAGGTTTACCATGCACGAGGACTTTGCGACGTCCCAACTTGGGGATCAGGCGTAATGCCTCCCAGAAGGCCACCTCGACATCATCCGGCCACACGTCCGTGGATGACTGCCTGCTGGCACGTTCACGAACAGTGCGAGGTTGTGGCGAACTGTAGTGTCGCTGCATTTGTACCGGCGCAGACATGGGTGGGGCCATGGGTGCAGGTGCCGCAGAGGGCGATAAGTTTTGAGCCATATTGAACATGTACAGATTTTCAGGATGCGTCCAAGGTGAGCCCACGCTATTATAGCTGTTCGCCCTTCTCATCACAGGACTTTCATGGATCGATGACGTCGGCAACGCACTGGGATGCATACCGCCTGAGGGTGATGCGGCGCTAGTCGACGCAGCACGCAATGTACGGTGGGCAAGTGGCGACAGATTGTTGCTTGGGGTAATGGACAAGCCATGCATGGATGGATCCATAGTGGGAGAAGATGATGGCGAATCTGGGGTGCCAAGCGACACCATAGAGGGAGGGTAGAATATAGCACCAGGGTGATGGGGCGTGGCATGCGGCACCATGCCCCCAAATGGTGAACCGTGATGGGGATCATGGCCTGCCGTGGGAGGCGCATGTATAGGTGAAGTGAACTGTGATGTCGACATGCGTCGGCGCTTGCTATCACTGGACGGGGGTGCGAGCACAGGCTGCGAGCCTAGTGAAGAGGAGAGGTTCACCACATGGCCCATCTGCATCTGCCAGAGCAAAGTCGGCGACATGGAAGCACCATCCAACGTATTTTCACTGAGGCTGTGACGCATGGGCGTGGAGAAAGTAGATTCAGTAGGTATGCTTGTAGGTACCGCTGGAGGCCCACGAGCAGGTCCCACATAATGACGCGACAGATTGTCACCACCCGTTGCTGTGCCAGCCACTGTGGGAGCGGTGGGAGTGGACGCCGAAGAAGGCGTCGACAGTGGTTGTGCTCCCGGATAGAAAAACATGGAGCAAGGTGGCACACGACGGCAGGGTCACTCTTGTGTAGTGAGAATGGAGCAAGGGGGTGAAGGGTACGTGGATGTGCCAGCGGACGACGTGGTGAATGTGGGAACGGATCGGGGAATGCGTGCGTGAAATAAAGCTGGGAACTACACACACCAGGTGTGTACCTCTCAGTCAAACGGCAGCGACAGCGGTACGTGGGCACGAGGAACAGGGACCTGTCGCTAGTGCTCAACCTGGGCGAGAACAAGCCAGTCGTGCCAAAATTGTGGCTTCGGCAGCCCTGGCAGCTGTCGCAGGGGTCACTTGAGGACGCGCGTGGCCCAGCCAATCCACCGCGGGCGACAGCGAAGGGCAGGAGGAAACTGCGCGGACGCGTCGCGCTGGCTTCGCCACTACGTCAGACTCCGCAGCACCATTGGCCGTAATCTCAAATTTAGAGCCACTGGGGCCCTCGAGGTGCAAGGGGGTGCATTTGCTTATGCTAGCATCGAGGTGCCATCGCTCTTTGGCAACCTCCACTTTCTGCCACGCCGGCCAGGTACGTCCGCCGTTCGCGTGCGAGGAACATGTCCGCCGATGCAAGCACTCACATATGGGTATCTAGCTCTACAGATTCGATCAACGCCACTGCTCCTTCTCGCTTGCGTGAGGGCGGAGACAGAAGTATAGTCCACCCATTTTCTCCTGTTTGGAAGAATCCATGCTCCGATTCGCCGCGGCGCGTGTGTGACTTGCGTCGGACTTTCCGTGCGCGCTGAGCAGCGGTAAATCCGTCGTGTAGGCCTTGTGGCAATGCCGTGGCACTACCTAGCGCCAGACCCACACCCGGATACTTGGAGGCCCAAGCAATCGGGGCATCGGCGAACCCGCTCACGGTCAAAGACGCCCAGGGCAGGGACGATGCCCACAGGCACTCGAGCACTCTGACGAGCAGCATGGGTGTGAGAAAGCCACGAATTGTCATTTGTACAAATGAGCTAGGCGAGCTTGAAGCAGGTGGTTCATACATAGCAATGCGGTGATCGCAGCGGTCATAAGTTCGAAGGCGCGGAGATGGCCACATGGCCAGACCGATCCATTCAAGATGGGCATAGAGCGACGACCACATATCCTGCATGGTATCTCGACAGATATCGACGGATGCAGGAACCCATACGTCAGAGTGAATGTCGAGGCACAAGTCGGGTGATAGAGGACGCACTGAACGAAGAGCGTCATAATCCACGGGTGCCCAAACGCGCGGACTCTGTGCGTCTGGCGACGCGGGCGGCGTCCACACGAGCAGCATGGACCATGTTGCAGGTGTGCCGTGCATGTGCGGCGCTGTGCCTGCAGCTGATCGGCGTTGGTCCCATTCACGCAAACACCGTAATGCACGCTCATAACCACGTTTTCCGGGCACAAAAGAGGGATCACACAATGGAAGCTCGACCATGTACCGCGATACAGGTCCACTTTGCCGGTCGCCCATGCGCCCGGATGCGCCGTGCGCAAAGCGACAAGGACGACCGACGAGTCCAAGCTGTTGGTAGGTATCTTTGAGTAAGGAAAGCACAAGCATGCCGCGACCATCGAGGCAAACCGTGTCTTGTGTGTCTAGGCGTGTCGTGCTGAGGGCGTAGAGAGAGCCGGTGCGAATATACTGTGCGACGAAACTCGGCTCCAGAAAAAGAGACAAGGACACCTGGGCTATGCATGGTCCGGGCCCAGCATCTTTCACCGCATGGCGTAGAGCACGTACCACGTCATGGTCCTCAGTGGTGTGGGGCGCAATCACCTGCAGGGCAAAATTGAAGGGGTGCCTCGGGATAGCCTCTTTGAGCTCTTCGCGTGACTCATCTGACCATGTATACAAAGAGGCATGTAGGCGACCTAGTCGATGACTGCGCGCATGATCTGCTCGTATGGCGCTGCGTTTTCGCTTGTGCGTACTGTGCGCCACCATCCGAGCCCCTGGCACCCTGCGCAGGCGCCGGCCAGAGCCACCTGGATCTTGATCACGTGTCATTACGTCATACGCATGCAGGCCTGCCCGGAGTGCAGGGGCGGCTGGGCAGGTCCGTCGCGCGTGCGCGACCCAAGCCGTACGTAATTGTAGGGGCGCGCTGGAGACTTGCCCGTGGCACTGCTTTTTGCTGCATCTCGCCATGTCGCTGTTTCGCAAGGCCCAGTCGGCGGTGGCTCACAATTCCATGATCCCGTCGCTGGGAAATAATGACTTGAAGCTTTTGCAGGATTTGATACATGCCGAGAAAAGTTTTGTCGCCTCGAACTCCAAGACAGCTACCGAGCTCAAGTACACATGTGACGCGCTGCGTGCATGGGGCAGCAACGAGGGCGATGACCTCGAGGACATTCTTCCCAAGGTAGCGCTGCTTTTTGAGCACCTCAGCCGTGCAGAGAACCGCTACAACTATTATGTCTCGACCATGCGTCTACATCTTAAATCGATTCGCTCACGAGAGGAGAAGTTTGCCGAGTTCAAGGCCCGTCGTCGCGCGCTTGTGACCAAGATCGACGGCATGGAGCGCAAGCTGGCTAGAATGGGTCCAGAAAATAAGGATCTTGCTAAGGTGACGAGCAGTCTGCGTGAGCTGCGCAGCGATATGGACGTGCTCAACAATGAGATTGCGCATGAGTATGCGACACTCGGCGACTACAAACGCCGTGCCATTGTCGAGGCTCTTCACCTCAAGAGCAGCGGTCTCATGGAGCTCGCAGAGAAGGCTATCGTCATTGCCGAGTCGACACGGCGTCTAGCCGACGAAGTGCCTCTAACACCGACCAATCCGAACGAGGCCCGCGCTCCGTACCGCAATGAAGCTCGCACCAACCGCGTGCTCTCAGAAGCAGTGCGCCAGTTGGACCATATCCGCTTTGAGCCGCATGATGTTCAACTCTCTGTCGATCCCACGGAGCCGTCGCCATCGTCGCCCATGCCGACCCAACCTCGCTACGACATGCCAGAGGCGAATGAGACGGCAGCTGTGGTCGAGACAAACGGCCAGCGCGTTGCCGTGATACAGGACACAGAGCGTGGCAGTCAGGGATGGGTCGCACCGCCCGAGGCCGAGGTATCAGCAGAGACGACCTTCCCCCAGGAAACGTGGAGCCGGCCTCCTACGATGGGCCTGGCCACCGTGCCAGAGAGCATAGACGGCGTGGACGAAGTGCAGGAGGCAGAGGGAGTGCGTGCACCAGAGCAGGTGACGATGCCCCCAGAACCGTCATACTATGGATACCACGAGCCGCCGCCCGCGGACGAGCGCGATACCTCGGGCATGCAGAGAATGCTGACCGACTCGGGTCTGAACCATGTCAGTGCTGTCTCTTATACACATCTGACGCTGCCGACGATACTCCTTGTGTAGAT